>Ga0115572_10000309_pt1 | contig 41935 bp, 41 predicted proteins | sample COGITO_mtgs_1206_FD_88681 | JGI IMG/M metagenome (GOLD analysis project Ga0115572, IMG submission 88681) | Pelagic marine microbial communities from North Sea - COGITO_mtgs_120607 | ecosystem: Environmental > Aquatic > Marine > Epipelagic | place: Germany:Helgoland, sampling site Kabeltonne... | reverse complement strand
TGATTTTTTTTGCACGTATTATTTGGGAAAATACGTCGTCTGTGTTTCTCATTAATGAGGGGAATGCCGAGAATTCACAAAGCGAGCACTTTTGGTCTTCACCTTCCTAAAAAGGCAAGAAAACACGAGCACTTCGGCTCGAGGGGGGCGCCACACCCCTCTCCTCTCTCCCCAAACGTAACACTTTCTGGCTAGATTTTTACCACTTTCCGAATTCCGATAAACACTGATGTGGTGCCTGAAACAACGAGACACATTCCGATGCTATCGCAATTGTCCTCCTCCGCCATTTAACATATGCAAGCCACGAATCTCACAGTTTGAGGGTGGCTTCGACGCTAGCATTGTACACGACGCTTTTGCCCCAGATTGAGACGGCAAAAGGAATATTCGTATCCCACAAGAGCGAGTCGTCAACGCTCGTGTCCACGTGTTTGGTGCCGGTTGTCATGGATCTCGACGCCGCAAGAGCATTTGTGAATGAAAACGCACACCTCCACTCTTCTTACAATGAAAAGCTGAAGGAAGCTGGAGGAATACGTAAAGTCAACATGGGCAATGGCACATCTGCAAAGGTTAACATGCTCACATACGTAAAGTCTTTTGTTTCGTGTGCTTCATGCGGTACCTTTGCAGCGAAGATGTCAATGTGTGCGGGATGCGGGACGGTTCACTACTGCAGCCGCGAGTGCCAAAAGTCCAATTGGAAGCAGCACAAGAACCGGTGCCGCAAGTTCAAGAAAGCTGGAGGTGTTGCCGAGATCAACCAGAGCAATGGGACAGATGTCAGGCGTTGGCTACTCAATCAGCCCGACATAGTCAAGAATTTGGCTAAGGCGTCGGCTGAAATGAAGCTGGCCGGTGAGCTCCCCGTTGTTTTAATAACAAAGGGTGAAAACCACAGGCGTTCTGTTCTCACCTATGGCGGCATGGGTAGCAAGAAAGGTGTCGAGAAGCTCAAACAGACATTTCCGATGTTCAAGGACATTTTCCGTGAGTACGAGGTCGAGCCATCGTTGCATCCTGTGATTGCGATTGTTGACGACGACAAATACCAAATGGTTCTCCGTTTGCGTGTGTGCTAAACCCAACGATGCGGTCCAGCAGACGTGTTACCAAAATTATACAATATAAAAAGTTGTAAATACGTCTGGCCGACGCCGACGCTGGCCGACAGTGTTTAAAACATTCACTAATGAAAAAATTGGGAGTATACAGTACAGATCGTTTTTGTTCGCCAGAGAATCGCCCCACCAACAATACAGAATATGTCAAGCCATAAAAAAATCGTAATGTTGGTTCACGGACGCTGACGGACGCTGACGGACGCTGACGGACGCTGTACGACAGTGTTCAAAACAATCAACAATGAAAAAATTGTTTAGTGAAAAAATGTCGAGCACTTTGTTCGCCTCAGACTTTTCCCACACATTCGCACCGCCCGACTAATGATACAAAATGTGTCAAACTTGAAAATATCAAAAACAAACTAGCATCCCAAGTGCTCGGTCCGCAAGGGGGGTCTGACATAGACCCAACAAACGCACAATAGAATCCAGAAAAATTACAACAAACACACCAGCACAAAAAATTCCCGCCAAAGCGGCATTGTGCAATATCCCTCCATTACGGTTGTCGGCGACACTCAAATAGATTACAAAAAAATAAACCATAATACGGAACCATGGAATTTTGAAAAAGAAAGGGTGGGAACACGGACAAAATTCACATGTCACAAAAAACTGCAGGTAGAGATCTACGTTATATTCAAAAGATTCACAGCCTCTTCCTCTTGCACGATCGCACGATCCCTTCGTGAGAATTGTTGTACGCGCCGACAATGAATCCGATCAGCTTCCCGCGATACAGATGCTTGTATCCACCGCCGATTACCTTGGCTGTCTTAGGGAGCTTGTACCCTAACTCAAAATTAAGACCGGGGTATTTCAATTCAAAAATGCTCACTTCTAGTCCAACGTTGCTGCAAGCTAATGCCAACGCCTTGGCTTTGTCAAGCTCAAGGTGGTAAGAGTCTGAGTAGAAGCATACGTCGCAAGAGTCTTTGATTTTTACACACTTCCACGTCTTCGACGACAGCTTGGCCACGTTACCATTCACGAGCAGCTCATTCATCAGATTATGCACGCTGCTTCCATTGATCGGTCGAAACCACCCCCCCGGGCGAGTATCACCACGGAGAGTGCTCAACGCCGTCCCTATTTGTAACAGCTTCTGCTTGGCCAGATTGGCGAATGGTACAGAGTCTGCGTTGAGATGTTCGAACGCGCGTTGAGCAGTCTTAAATGTGCGACGGTCGATGTTGGTCATTGCAAAGCTTGCTTGATTCTTTGCGTCTGCATGCAAGAATCTTCGCCACTGAACAGATAGCGAGAAGGGCGCAACTGCACTTGCTGCCTAAACCGGCGGGTTGCGGTCGATCCACACATGGGTCTGTGAAGGGGGGGCAACTGATTAGAGTCACTTCTAAACATTCTTGAGTCAAATCAACAGTAGACTGCAACATATATATACATTAAAATCAAGTCGGTGTTTATACGTTAGTTGGATTTGGGGCCATTAATGAGCCGACGCGTTTCCTCGTTAGTTGAGAGGAAGATGTTTGCTAGGAGTATCCCCCCCAACATGATTTTGGCAGTTGCGCTCAATACGATGTATGCAAGTTCGCCTACCCAATAGTGTTTGCATCCATAGTCACTGGCTTGTTGAAAGAGTTGAACGACCGCAAAGAGCGTGAAGATTGCAAGTTGTCCGATCACCAGTATGATGACCCAATCGGGGGGTTTGCCGTCTCCATCGCTCTTGTCGACCGAGTATTGGTAGTTGATGATGATGATGTACCACGCGACGCAATACGGTATCCAGCCTAGAAACCATGGGCCAAGTCTCTGTAGAGGGGCTGTCCATCTATATCGAAGCACAAGAGACCGATCGTCCGCACCAATTTGCCATTGCGTGCATCGCTTAATGTTATTGGGCCCGTCCGCAATTTCTACTGGTCTCGACAGAGCTTCGGTGACCCAGCCGAAGAACATTGTGATCATGATGAGGAAGAAGATGCACACCAGCTGTTCGTATGACCGTATCCCGCAAAAAAATGCAATGGGGACAATCATGATGGCCGCCGAGAAGCTGTATTCAATCCAGCGTAAGGGTTGTCTGCATCTCGCAATCCACCACAGGTAGATGTTTGAGTTGATGGATATAACGAATACAATGAAGTGTGCAAGCGCGGACAGTGCAAAGAAGAAGATGGTGAACAGCGTGAGGTTGATTTGTATCAGTCCGTCATCTTCGTCGATTGCGTATACGGGGATCAGCATACTCGCATCAAAGCTAGTTTGTGAAGTCGCTCCTTCGCTCATGGACGGAGAGACATCCGATTGCTTGAGATTGATCATGGTTCGATACACTGGCAACAACACCCAATCTCGTGCTTTGCCAGTCTCTTCGTTGACGGAAAAGGAGACTCCAATCACAACGATAGTGAATGTCAGATGCGCACAAAATGCAATGACGTTGAAGAGACCCAGTATGAATGCTATGGTGATCGTCTCGCAACAGAACACTTTGCAGCACATCCATTCGGGAGATGTGTTGAGAGTTGCATCGGTTGGCCAGCACAAACAACTCGTTTTCGGATTATCCGTCCAAGCGATATTCTTTGAATCCATAAGCGGTTTGGTATTGTTTGGACCTACAAAATCCACCACGTCGACATCTCGTTTTTGGTCGCTCTTCGGTTGAGTTGATGATGCAGTGGAGAGTCGCTTCGTATCAACTTCGCCTTTCACCTTGACTGCTTGATAATTAGCTGTTGGAAACGAGTGTAATTTCCGCATGCAGTGCGCACTATGCGGCTAATAGTCAGGTGGAGTTTTGTACACAAGTGTGCTGTGTATATATATTCAATCACGTCTGTTTGTTGCGGTCATAATAAACGGTGTGCATTGCTTTGTTTGTTTAGATGTTCGAACCGGAATCTGCGTTGGCTGACAAATATGGTACGTACGAGCCATCATCAACATTTAAACAGCCGTACAGTCAAAATGCATACCAAGACGGCAATGCTCCCACAACGACACAACATCTCACTCGCAGCATTGATCCGCATGACTTCAGTGAAGTTGGCGCGCTCGACGAAGAGATACCGGAAGCATCGGGAGCAACCGCTCGGCCCAAATCATTCGCCGATTTGTGCGGCGAACGAGTCCGTGACCCCAACTTTTGGATTCAAGTTGTCTTGTTTGTGGTGGCGGTCGGGTTTCTGATTTGCATCGTCCTGTTGGTGGTAGCATACACCACTCTTCAAAATCAACGAGCATGTGGCGTCGAGGATTTGATAAATCAACGATTCGTGTCATTTCAAGACTTGAACAATCTGCCATCGTTTGTGTCGATGTTGCACAATGGAAAGCGATACTATGCAAACGGTGGCTACCGTGGAGGCGCAAGCGAATGCGAGAGCGTGTTGGCAGAACACCTAACAGAACACAAACTCACAACGGACATCGCCTCGGTCGCGTCAATTTTCCAATGCCCTCTCGATACAAACGCGGAAGGGCAACCGACATGCTCGTTCCGCTTTGTGCGTTCGGTGGAACCAAAGGATTTGGGGCATTGCTTTTTACACTCAACGTGCCAGCAACAAACAGCTGAGACAGTGACTAGTTCAGGAGTTGGTGTGACAGGAAACTATGCATGTGGGTTTTCAGCCGGTCTCTTTGTCAATGACTATTGTCAGATCCCACACGAATGCATACTACACACTGCGGGGACTTGCACCCTGCCCCTCACTTCTGCATCGCGCTCTGCAACGTTCAAATGCAACACCCGCATGGCACCGGAAGACGTCTACGTTCTGAAAGTTCCATCACCAATGCCGCATGCATACTGGAAGCAAGATGGCAATGCTTTGGTGCTATCTACATGCTCATAGAGGTCGTGGCGGTTGGGTGTGCAACGAGTGTGAATTTGAACGGATGGAGGTGTAGTGTATCGTCATGAGGTTGAGACACCACTCCCATCATTTCAATGCGTGGCGGAGTCGAACGTATGTGTGAAATTGATAGTTGTAGTCTATAGTTCACACCATTCCATGAGAGTTCAAAGCGTTGATCTTGAAAACTTTGGTAGTACAGATGTGGTGATGCTTGCAGTATCAACTGCAGCCAGATCTGTTCTCCAAATTGAACATTCCACTCTTTGTATCCTTCCGGAAACTGAGTTGTTGGCTGTTTTGCATAGGAGTGGCTGGTTTGAGCGGATATCATTGAATTTAAAGACATCAGCACTTCGGGATGCCTTGTCCAATTGTGCTTGTCGGCCCAATGGCTGTATGCATTCTTCCGGGCATCAAACCAAGGTTGATGTTTGACAAGCATCACATCCACCAAATTGATCGAAAAAACTAGACTTGACAACAAATATATATTCACTTGTCGAGTCATTGCAACCGGGGCAATAGCATGAGGAAGACTCGATATTGGCAAGCTAACAATGGCCCCCCCCCGTCAGCTCCAGCATCTCAACGACGACGAGAATCCATTGACACATCAAACAATCGAATTATAAGAATACATGGCGATTGCACAAGCCGACTGCAGACCATTGACAGAGCACACTGCGTGCTTCAGCAAGAAATGCAGTCGCTACAATCAACATTGTCACAGCTACAAGGGGGCGAGTCCATTTTGACGGCGTGCTCTGGAGATATGCATGACGTATTACTACTTAAAGTTTTGCGATCGATAGAAGCAACGAACGAGTTAATTGTTGCCGCTACAAGCGTACGTGATAAATTACACATCGTCACCGAGCTTGCACCGCAGACGGTAACTCGAAGAAGACTCAAAGGTATCCAGTCTCAAACAAACAAGTCACCCGGGGCGGACAACAGCACAACGTCTTCACAACCACATTCAAGCGCACACATTGATCGAACGTTACGGTTTGCTCAACTGTCATTGAACGACACACACCCGGCTGTTCCCATAAGAGCAAAACGTAAGAGCCAACGATCGATGTTCACTGGTCAGCAAGACATCATTCGGACATAGAGCGACATAAGACGACAGCTCGCTTATTCAACAGCGCGTTTGGGATGCTCCCTGTCGACCAGCGCCGTCTTAAGCTCGTTCTGTATTGCATGGGTAAGTTGCTCTCTGATGATTGAGAGGCATTGAATGGCTCGTCGTTGGACAATAGATCGGGAGGCAAAGATTGACCACAAATGCTTGAGAGAGAGGATTCTATAGAAGACGATGGTGTAAGAGTTAAAGAACATGTTTTTTGGCCAATCTTATGTAGTCGACCAAGCTCGTCGTCTTTCAAACACTCAATTGTAGGAGCAAGATCACACTCAACCTGAATAAACGAACGTAGGGAATGAGTCAGCCATCGTAACATACAAGCGCCACCAGTGCAACACACACCTGTTGGTCAGACAAGGTGATAGGCATGAGACTCTTTTTAGTTGCTAGTATTGTTGTTTGGTCGGCAGCGCCAAGAATCTACGTGTCACCCAATGCGAACTCGCACAGCACAAGAGTCAGTCGCTCGCACATCATATGGATTACTGGCCCTATACCAATGTCGAAGCCACCAGCTCAAGCGCCTCCCCCGCGACCGCCGCCAGCCTCAGTGCATCTTACCGGGGAAATGAAAACGATGTTCCCCCTACCAGCGCATATTCAATCAGCAATACCGCCAATCACACCACCTCGACCCCCTCCTCTCCCTTCCGCCTCCTAGAGGCGGTGACACGGTTCAAGCGGTATCATTGCTCACCGCGTTTGCAAACTCTTCAATTCGCTTGCATGCCATCTCTTCGATTCGCTCCTGCCGTTCTTTGAGTTCGCTCTCGCTCCAACCAAGTTTGACTGCATTCTCGACCGCCAGACGTTGCAACATCTGTGTCTGTTCTAAAATTGAGTTATTGTACTGCATTAATCGACGTTCGTTCTCATCGCTCGTATTCATGACTGTGCACACGCTTGTGTCACGACTGACACGGAGGTAGTGTTGTCAACGAACAATCTCGTACGTTTGTACAATAAGCGAAAAAAAACACGACAGTTTATAGCACCACAACTAAAAAACAAGCACCAACAGCAGCATGTTTTTCAGTCGTTGGTTGATGATGCTATTTGCTCTGCTTGAGTTGATTTTTGGGATTTTGCTCATTGTCGAAATCACGACCGCAAGAAATCACTTGGTTGAGAAAGTTGCGACGTCAGCCAATCCGTTCACTAATGTACTAACCGATAAAACCGAAGATCTCAAAGATGCACTATTGAATGCTGTCGACTGGAGTCTAGCGGCGGCATACATTGCAGTGATTTCATTGATAACGGTCAGCCTCTACTACTCGGTTGGAAAGCGCCTCGAATGGTTCAATTCACAGAACGCGGAAGACACGCACGTCGATTCTATAATGAATGAAATTGTCAAGTTGATCGTGATCGTGATCGGTGCCGTCGGAATTGTGTTTGCAGTGGTGAGCGCGTGTGTGATGGCCGCGTCATCGAACGCACTGCAGACGCTGGTGTTCACAAGCATGGATTCTAAGAAGCCAACCATACATTCATTCTACACTTCAAGCAACTACGCCATAGGAGTTGTTATTTTGAAATTGTTAGAAGCCGTGCTTGGACATGCATGGGCGATTGGGCTTTCCAACGCACATCGAGATTCAATCAACAAGTACCGACCAGCTCACTACTAGTCGAGTTGATACAATTAGCACATTTCGTAACTGTGCAAGTCTGTGAAAAATGCGTATTGATGCTCTCGAGAACAAACCACTTGCCAATCTACGACAAGATCACAGTCTTCTACTGAGAGAGACTGTTTGGACGAGATCAGCTTGCAAACCCACAATTTTCGTGTGTCATTGCTAGGACTCATTCTGATGACAACATCGCGATCATATTGATCATTCAGAGGACCGGAAAGGTTAGCTTTGTGTAGACGAATGGTGATTATTCCCGTGCCTATGCGACTACTCTTGTCGGCAGACCATGTAATCGAAATGGGAACGCCCGATTTCGAGATGTGTGTGGTGAGACGTTGGTGATAATCTTGGTGCGAGTCTGTGATACAAATAGTATTCAATCCATCATGACGTTCCGCTACGTCCCAGGCATCAGCATTGGCTAAGTGTTTTGATGAACAGCAACTAAACATGCTTAGTACAGCATGGTAAAACTAATACATTGTATGTACTACAAATGTTAGCGCATTCAAAAATCTTCATCAAACACGAGCTTTGACGGACAATGTGCCGTAAGTTGGTCAAGCTGTTGCACAGTTACCCTTTGGTGCACAACATACTCGTCCGACAGAGCGTTTGCGTAGAATACTACAGCGGGCAAATGTGACAATTCAAAACGCTCGACCGCAAACCGAGTGTCCGCCACGTTCACATAAATCCATTCAAACTCACGACGGATGGCCAAGCTTTGGATATGACTTGTGATTGGTGGGCAACGCCCGCACCAAGGTGCGCTGAACTGCACCAGAACAGATCGCTGCACAGCTCCAGATTTGATCTGTCGCATTTGCTCATCAAAAGCTTCTTCACTATCAACCTTAAGTTCATTCGTCGAACTGATCGAGCCAGTCGTTGATGTCATCATGCTCAAACTGTTCGTTGAACCAGTAGTTGATCGTCCAGGCCACGCAAGCTAATTGTCGATGTTCGATGCTCTCAAGCTCGTCTCTTCGTTTTAGCGTGACACGCGATTCGTGTTCGCCAGAGGCTTGGAGCATCTTGTGCAAGCTTCTGCACCATTCGCGAGCCACATTAGGATTGACACATTCGGTGGTTGGGATGTTTGAAGACCTGCGTGAAGACATGCCGCGACTGGCCTCGAAGAGCACGTCAGCATTGGCCTTTTTTTGACAAAAGTCGCACCCACCCATGATCCATCCGCCTATCATCAATTGAGTGTTGATGCTTCGATCTTTGGGTGGCACCGTCCACCATTCTCTGCCCAGAAACGTGCACATGAGCATTCTGTAGAGCGTCGACATATCAACTAGGAGGATGCCGGCGCATGACGATTGTTGTATTTTGCGAGCGAGTGGTTCTTGTCGTTTACGTTTCTTTTCAGAGTTTCCCAGCGCTTCGATTGCAACCTTCCCTCGCTCGCGAAATAGTACGTAAGAGTATGGGAGATCAGCAGGCTTATCTACAGATTCGACTGATCGGCGAGCATGGTCAAGGATTCCGATGGGCAAAGCATCGGTGTCAATCGTATCGTGGAGCACCGCATCTATAGTGAGCACCGAGTCGTTCTGATTCCGTAGGGCCCGAAGCATCCTTTCAACATCAATCATCTTCAAATCAGCTTCACCGAGTTCAAAGCGAAGTCGTCTTGCCTTGAGCTCCCTCACAAGCTGCGGATGAGTACCAATCACCGAAGGCATACGGACCAAACCGATTGGGCGGTTGGCACCGCGAGGGTCAACCCCGTCCACAATGAGAGATGCACCTTGAGGAACCGACGTTGCATAGTCACTATCTTCTTCGTACGACATCGCGATCTCGGCGTCGATGATACTGACCACCCTTCGCATCAACTCATCAAACATCCGGTATCTAGTTGTGCGCTCTTGTACGATTGGTCCACACTTCTCGACCGCAAGCAAATCTTCAAGCATATAATCGTCATCCGTGAATGGCATGTTGACTTCTTTGCGCCGAGTGTCGCGATTCTCTTGCGTCTCTACTTTGGCGCCTGGCACACTAGCCGGGTCGTCGATGCAAAATATAACATATTTTGCGGATCGCATGAGAGTCTTACACGTAGACACAAGTTGCTCCACGTACGAATCAAAATGAGTGAGGTGAGGCATCTGAGTGATGCTCATGACCGCAACGTTTCCATCTTTGATGATTGCCGTCCGCTCGTACGGAAAATTCATATCATGAACGGCCAACGAAAGCCATGGTGCTCGATGGAATGCATTGGCATATCGTGACAGCAATTGTCGTTTGACGCCGCGCTCATGCGATGCAAGGCCCATGTCAGCACACACGCATCACAACACCGTAACTATACAAATTCAAATTGCGGTTAGCGCAGCCCACGTAGCGAGCCTGTCGCCTGTACACAATACCATATAACACCATGTTTTGCTATTCATCAACATGGAGTTCAACGGGCTTCGGCACAATCGATTGATTCGACCACACACTCTGCGTGATGTAACAGTACGGTCAAATAAATGCGTGAGGCGGGTTTCGATTTCTGCTACTTTGATGTCATACATCGATGAACTTGTGATGGTAGACGCTGCGTATCTTTTATTTGTGGACCCCACGCCCACCAACGCTAGCTCATCGGTATCAACACAACCGAGCATGGTTGAAAGTGTTCTTGACTGGGTTGCGCGCAACATGCAACCAAAGCCAGGAATGATGCATGTCGAGGTGCTGTTTGTGATGAAGGATGGGACGTGTTTTCACTATTCAACGTACGTTGGCGACGAAGCGAATTGGCGCTCCTCGGTCGACGATTATTATGACCAGCAGCAATGGCACTCAATACCTTTGGCCTTTGGTGATGATGTCAAGCATCTCGTAGACTCTTGTTCTGATTGCAGGGGGAGTCCTTATAGCATCTCCAGATACATGGCAAGTACCCGACTTCTTGGATGGGTATCATACCTTTTATCTGAGAGTCCGGTGTCACCCTCTCATTGCGGCGGTCTTGTCGCGCGAATCATCACAAACAGCGGTTCAAACATGCTCGCAATGCCATCACCACGATACGCTCCATCCGATCTTTACAACATCGCATGTAAACGTCGAGCACGTCCCGTCATAACGAACAAGATCTATGACATTGTCGAGGCCAATTGCCAAACTACGTCGAGGTTGTTTCAGCAGAGTGATGTAGAACTATTGAAAATTGACCCTGCCGTCCGTGCATACGATATGTACGAGTACGCCACCTCGTTGCTGCATTCAAAATCAACGGGTTTGACGCAGCGAGATACGAGATCTTTGGGCTGGATGGCGGCGCGAGTCATACAGCTACACAAGCAAGACTTGCAGCGGCAGATCAACCATTCAACAACCACTGATTAGAGAGCGTGTGGAGGGGCAGTCTTAGAGGTTTCGACCCGTTTGTTAATAAGATAAGACTTATTTCATGTCATAAAAAACAAACACAACGCTATGCGTCGCGTGTCAGTCATTGCTGGCGGCACTACCTTGAAGATCAACTCATTGCAAAGGCGCAGCACTAACCACGTGGCACCGATCACGTACGACCATTCTCAACACCAATTTGCAAGAAAACTAATCACATCAACCAATCATGCGTGTATGTCTGCGGATGGCAAAAAAAAGCCGTGCTGCGACAAACGTCAGAGTGACAACTCAGACGACGAGTATCAAAGAACGCGCCACAATGCAATGGTCTACGACGAAAAAAAACGCAGCAGTGACTCCGAAAGTGGTAGTGAGTCGGACAACGAACTTGTCAAAAAACGCGACAATGCCATGGCCAATGGCAGTGATGATGGTGAGTCCAATAAGAAGAAGAACAACCCATGCTGGGATGGGTACGAGCGCGTTCCTGGAACGAAGGAGTTCGCGCCCGGTTCGTGCAGAAAGCTCTAGCCAACCCATTGATGTTGGAGATTTTGGAAATTTTGGGCATGGTCTTCGACGCGGTCAAAATACTTCTTACCTGGGTGCTATGAGCGCTAGTGTGTAAGGAAGTTTTGACCCATTATATTCCCTATTTGGACAGTTTGGTATAAAGTTCTTCTATTTAGGGCATTGTCACATTCATTGAATTCGTGAGTTCATGAAAGTTGATTTGTCCGAGAGTAAAAAAACAACATGTTTGTAACACTAATTAGTTAGGAGTTATGACATTGCCCGCAATACAACCACTTTTGAGAAACTGTTCAAATAAGGAATACGCCGCGAGCACCCTCCAATCCGGGTAAGAACTAAATTGAGAGAAGCGAATGTACGCTATCAACATACACCACGAGCACAAACCGAGCACAAACCGATCGCACACCGATTGCAACATTTGCACAATGAACACCGATTCGATGAACTTGACCGAGCTTGTATTCGTGTGCGTTGCCGACACGTTGTTCAACGGAAGGATCAGCGGTGGATTTCTGTCGTTGGGTCCAAAGGGAGTCCTTGCCATCAAGCGCGCGCACGCGCCAGAGTGGCTTCAGAGCACCTTTGACCAAGGACTAATCAACTGTGACGACCGCGACGACGATGAGATCAAAGAGATACTCAAGCTCATTGCTGACGGACACGCCATCTCAATCCCCGCCTCAAAGACATTCTTCATGCATATCAACTCCAAGGTCACCTGCGCTTTAGGGTTTGGTGAAAACTACTCTTCTTGTGAGTCAGACGCGGAAGATGACGCAAATGACGTGGGTGAGAATGACTCATCAGAGCCAGACGCAAAGCCAAATCGCACGATCGATGAAGAAAACGCTGACACCAGTGTTGGATCGCCTCAAAAGAAGGCGCGCAGCAAGTGAGTACTGAGCCTTCCATCTTGATCGGGGCTTAAAAGATTACTGCTAAAACACTCCTAAAACACTCCTAAATTACGCATAAATCAATGCTAACCAATTCTCCAACCGGTAGTATGAGTGTGTTTACACTTGTGATAAGAAGGAGAGCCTAAATGCTTAGAGCTCTTCATAGCATTGCGCCGCAGTCATGCGAACTCGAATACGTTGCATCATGTTTGACACGGCAGACATTGCAACTGACTACATTTGAAAAGGGTCACGAGCGTGACCTCTTTCGACCTCCCTCGTCTCCACTGGCGGCACACGGATCTCGTGCGACGATTGGTATTTTAAGGTAGCCAAGGCGCACATTGGAGATGGAGAAGGCGGCTCCTAGTTCCCCATCGGCACCCGGGAAGGAGCCCTCGAATTTGTAATCGTACCACAGGACCATCTCCACCCACGGCTTCTCATGGTCGATCTCAAATTTGTCGCCCGTGTGCGGCGTACCCGTAATGGACAACGGATCCTCCAACAGCGCCTCCTTGCGGTACACCGATTCATCAGGAATGAGAGGGGTTCTAAAGAGCTTGGCAGCCAGGGCGTCATCGAGTACTCGACCCTCCTCCTCACCGCCGTGTTCAAGGAACTCGTCATACTTCATCGCCTCATCCGTTGTCAAGAAGTGATGACCCGGTGTCTTGTTCAAATAGACGTAATCGTTTCCCCAGCGCCATGGCAACGTTTCCATGGTACCATCCGCAAAGATCCTCATGAGCTGGATCGTGGTATCGGGCTCAAAATATGACTCCACGATGTATTCGGCATCGCTCTCTATCGGGTGCGTGTCTGGCAACATGAGCTGACTGTGATTGAGCTCGTCCGCGTACCACGTCGATTGAAGGCCCAAGTCGATCCCACGGTATGTGATGTCCTTTTCCAAGTTGATGCCAATCGCATGGTCCACTGGATCGTACTGAAGTCCCATTAGCCGCCCGTCATTCAGTTGCAGCGCAAACGTGCTCGTGAGGTCGGCACTGTCTCGAACATCCATCATGGAATCGAATAGTTCGCGGTCTGCCAAGATTGTATCGGCCGCCTGACGTGCCAGCGGAGAGAGGTCCTCGTATCGCACATCAACATTGCGACAATTCAGACATTGGAAGGACGGGAGCATCGAGTTTGTACGTGTAGCCCCTCCCGGAGGGGCTTCGGATACTGTTATATACAAACCGCTAACACCCATATAAACAAATACTCAGGTGATACTCAGGAGTCACAATGAATTCGACCAACAAGCACAAGGATATCTCGGATTCCTTTTTACAAGTAAGAAAGTTAGAAAACGTAGCGATGCTCGCACGAGCTACCGCATGCGTTTCTCTCTGGCAATTGATGGCAAAAGAGCTTGATATGAAACGAATACAATTTTTGCCACCGACTACAGTGAAGCTCAAGGATATGTACAACGTATTCACGCACGCAATCAGACTGGTGGAGAGCGACATCGCTACTTGGAACCAGTTTCACGATACGACCATCCCCGTCGCTGACGTGTGCGGGCAGATGGAGTCAGACATCGTTGGATTCACACAAAGACTTGAACGTAGTATGGATTCAACAGAGTGTGTGCTGTGTGTGCTGTGTGTGCTCGAGCTCACCCGTTTTATGAACGACTGCATGAAATCTCAAGAGTTCAATGCAGCGGTTGTGCAAGCTACATTTGATAATACGGGCGTCCATTCGCATTTGCTGGACGAGTAGATAATGAGAGCGAATACAGATGATCTTCTTGTGCTCTCATCTCGTCTTCCAGAATATTGTGGATTAAGGCTTGTGTCTTCTCGTCGTCGGTAGTTGTGTCGTGAGCATCCAGCGGAACGAACGTACTTGCGGTACCGGCCGAGTCGGAGCGCTTTGCTCTATCAGTCCGCTCTCTTCGCAAGTCATGCAAAGACCTCAACAATTCATTAGTGGTCTTTCGTTGAGCTGGGACGGGGTTGCGTGGGGTCTTTGGTAGCAGTATTTGTGGTGTGCTGCTCGGTTTCGACATATGTTTTGGCACCGGTTTCATCCACGAGTAATGCTCGTTGTGCATGAAAACATGCCACGTTTTGAGCTCTTCGACCGGGTCATTTGGAACCGCCAAAGAATGCAGGACCATCTGTTGATCTTTAGGAGGCCACTCATCTACTGTTGGAGTGATGGACGTCCAGAAGGCAATACGAACACCCGGTATCAACCGTAACGCTGCGTCAACCTCAGGCTCGCCCCCATACGCATTGCTACGGACACCATTTAAGAATGTGACGCGAGTTGTTGCGTTTCGTCTGAGCTCTGGGTGCTCACGAGCAAAGAATCCCCAATCTGCATCAATAACATCCGCGATCGCGTTGCGGAATGTCGTCACCTGTGCGCCGTGTGTATATGGATCGTAATAAACGGCTGCGGCAACGTGGTGATAGTGATCGGTCAAGCAAGCGAGTGCATGATACAAGCAATCCGCCTCGCCTCTAGTTTTTTGTACAACAAGCATGTTTGGGCGGATGTACTCTGGATGGTCGACATCGAGCAGTTTATACTCGATGGCCTGTATGTCACTCGTTTGTATGAGCGGCATGCTCAGAACAATCAGCGATATCACCAGCGTTTGTACACACAAATATACAAATTTCACGAGAAGTGCTTATAATCCAGTGTTGCCTTTGCAACGTATACGCTCAAAAGCGGCTTAGAAAGTATGTCTAGCAGTGCAAATGCAATGTCTTTCGGAGCTCCGCAAAACCCCATGAGCTGCATCACAAACACGATTGGGTAAAAGACCCAGATGAGCGAAAAGCCATACACCTCTATGGCATGTGGACTTTCGGTCGCCTGTGTCGTCGCAAACAGGATGACGTATATGGCGACGAGGCAAACGAGGCCGACACCGTACAGAACCAATCGAATCGTAGCGATGCCGCGGGTGTCGCTGTTGCAAGTATCAAAGTCACCAACCGCAAGAAGTGCAACAAAGCCGCACGCAATCATCACAAATGAAATTGCTGAGATGGACGCGGGAATGTATTGCCATGCCAACACTCCGTCCAGCGGTTTGGGTCCATCAGACGCCATCTCCAACAGTTTAAGGCTCAAGAGCGGCATGGTAACAAGCCAATCGGAGTATCGCAAGCAAGTTATGCTGAAAGTATCGTCCGAAATGATACGTTCACAGTCATTATGGGAAGCCCGGAGACACTGCTTGACACGCTCCATGCGAATGCTTGACATGGAGCTGTAATTGCTGTATGCGACGGCACAAATGCCCGTACCCAACACGGCGGAATAAGCAAACGAACGATAACCATGCTCGCTGTCGACGGATCCATTCAAACCAATTGAAGCGGCGGTTGCGGCTGACACTGCAGCACCACCGAGCATTGCCGCACTTGCAAATTGAAAAATGGCGACGCTGAAAGAATCTGCATCGACTGGATGCGTGCCCGTATAGCCGGCACGGGATCGAACACTAAAGTAACCGCTCATCCTGACAATATCTTTGGTCGATCGTGTCCATAGTGTATATATAGACTCACATGCGAATGTTTACTTTTTGTGCTATTAATGATGCTGAAAAAATCGGTAGTGCTGCTAGCTTTGGTACTGACTCCATGTTTTGCATTCAAATCCATAATTCAAAAGGGAGACACTGCACAAGCCGACGGTCAAGAGCGTCGAAGCCTTTTTGGAGGACCACCCGAACCGTCACATCGACACAACCCGCATGACCATAGTCCAAACGCACCTGATACATACCGTCCTCCAAACACAGGACACAGACACAACCCGTCATACATGACCATCCCACCAAGACCTCATCCACCACCTCCTCGACCACGCCCGCCACCGCCTCGACCGCGGCCATCACCACCCCCTCCACGACCCCAACCGCCACCTCCACGCCCTTCCCCTCCACCAAGGCCACATTGGATGGGATTGCCTCCACCACCTTCTCCATTGCCCCCGCCACCACCTGCATTGCCCAAACGAGCTATGGTCGTCGTCTACACGGGGAGCGTCATTCGCTTACACACAGGCGCGATCCTTGATATTGGCAAACCAGACACTTGAACTGCATGGACTGAATGGGAGAGGGGTCTCGAGATTGTTTAGAATCATCGGTCATAAATTAGAGTCGAGTAGCCACAGCACCGAAAAAATGTCTGACGGGCAGCGGCAGCTCGACTTTCACAAAAAACAATAATTAAGACCACGTAAACGATTTGTCATGGCACCTCCCCCCCCCCCCCCCCCCCCAAGAACAACCGTCTCACAGACAGCGCCCAGTCGCACCCGCTAAAACCAATTGAACCCCGCGTCAAGAATTAAAAAGGGGGGTCACGAACCGGAGCGATTGTCTTGTCTCGCTGCGACTCCCCGAACCGCCCCCGACCAAACCTTCAACTGGTAAAGAAATTGCTAGAGTGCAGATCGGCCCGAGCAACCTCTCCATGTGGCTCCGACGGGCGAGGCTAGCGTACACCAAATCATTCAACCGTGAATATCTAATGACACACACATGAGATGCCGACTCGGCGGAAACTTAATCGTCGACTCGACCCGGCGGACTTACGATTTTAGAATGGTTAACAAAAAACATGACCAGGTTGAATGTATTGGGAAACTGGTGTATGTTTCGAATTCTTGAGTCCCCCTGAGACAGGTCTCAAGGTCTCAGCAAGATTTCATCTCGTATAGAAGACAAATTGAAGCCGGTGTAATCGATTGTGTATGGTCGCATTTAGATGTTAGTGTTGTGTTCTGCGTGCTCGAGATTGTCGCCCATCATTTCAAGCATTTGAGTTGCCTCGGTGCGATAGTCCTTACATTTGGTGAGCTCGAAGTGCTCGACATCTGGATGCATGCGTATTAAGTACAAGCGATCTTCGGCCTCTAATCCATGTGAGTCCTTGAGCATGACGGAGTAGACACTGAGCTGAAAGCTGTACTTGTGATAGTCCGTGTCTGGTATGTGTGCGGTGATGCGATGAGTGCCACATTGGTTGTTGAACGCCTTTTCTGTGGGTTTGAGCACATGCTTCGATCGTTTCCAATCCAGAATGAACCAAACTGTCTCTCCGTCGATTTGTCCCTTTGCAAGGGCGTCAATCTGACCGGCACATACCGGCATGACTGCATGGTTGGTACCAGAATCTTGGGTTCGTGGGCGAGTGTAGTAGACGGTAAGCTCTGTGCGTATGATCTGCAACTCATGTTTAGTGCAGAATGGGGATGCGAGGAATGCGTTGAACCCGCCGACTTCATGGGCAATTTCTGGCGGGATGGATGTCATGGGGGTGCCATTGTAGTGCAATTCGATGTATAGATGGAGCAGAGTTCCAAGGGTCGAAGCCTCGTTTCCCATAGAACTCCAGTGAGAGACGATTGCGTCCATGGCGTTCGAATCATCTTTGCCTTGATCCAACTGTGACCATATGAGCGGGTACAAATAATGCGAAGGCTTCTTCTTCCAGCTGAAGTAATACTTTCGAACAGTCAGCATCGAATCAAACTTTGCAAAAAGGTCGGCTTTGGCGCCGGTGCAAGACTTTTGCACGCGTTGACCGTAGACTGTGTAGGTGTGGGTTGGCTCATCAAACGATGCATGATCATCACCAGGGAGCTTATATTTTGCAGCAAGAGCGGTTGCGTTTCGTCCATGTATGTCCGTAGCCGGTGGTGTGTCGGTCTGAGTCTCATCGCATGAAGGTGTATCGAGAAGTCGCTCAGTAGCCTGCAATTTTGTGCGTTTGGGAGACGGATGAATGACAGGTTCGTCCATCTCACACCGAACGAACATGATCTCGTTGTTGGGAGTTTGTTTTTTAGCGGGCAAAGAATAAACGTCGTGAGTCAACGTACACTCGCAAATCATGATCCCTTCTTGCGTTAGTCTACCCCACGGCCAAGTGCATAGTGTAGCAGCACAGAAACACGACCGAGCATGGTCAAGTGATGATGAATACGGAAAGCATCCTCGAATGGAAAACGAGTCTTCTGAACAACAAGAGTCCAGACGCGTGATGCGCGTGCCAGTCACTTTGATCACAACCGTGAAGAAGATTGACACTGAAAACGACAAGAAAGTGGCGGTGATAAACATCTATGTGTGTCCGTCATGTACGACTCCCGACAAGTCGTCCCATTTGAACCAAGAGTTTCGAGAGCAATGTGTGGATGCCATCAGAGGGACTACATTCACGATTGCGGGACCAAATGTACAACCAACTGTACAGATGACGTTTGCTGGTGCCGTTCAAAAGCACAATGTCGAGTTGATCGACGAAATGATCAGTGATCCGTATGCTTACAGTCCGGTCTCCAAACAGCGTCGATCGGAGGATATGGCCAATTCGACCATGGTCAATCTGATGCTTAATCAGATAGAGTCATTCGGTGGTGATTACACAGAAGACAACTCACAAGATCCAGAAATCATGATTCGTACAACAAACTACGAACAGACTCCAGAGGTGCGGCCCATGTCGTCTTCGGATGAATACAGCGAAGAATACTTGGCACTCTACTCAAACGAAGGCTTTGTGGCGCAGCGATTTGTTGCTACTGTGTACAACATCGGCACCATGCAAGACTTTTCGGCAGAAGATGCATTTTCTGATCAGGAGCGTGCATACGTGTCGGTGATAGCCGCAAGTGCAAATGTCATAATCTACAGGCTCATTAAGCAACGCGCAAGCAGCTTGTTTGTTACTTCGACTGTCGACTGGCCTGTTGGATATAGACATCTGAAACTGATGTCGATTCGCAACTATAGGTCGGCTAACCAAAACATCCTGGCGGGAACGCAGCCTCCTTTACAAACCGAAACCGCAAGCGGAGCCGTCGCAGACTCAGAATTCATTCTCGTATCCGGAAGCTTCAACTCGGTTCTTCGTCCCAGCGCGCAACTGCCATGGGACTATGGGCGGGGTTACAACATGTTGAGAGGTGTCACTCTACCGAGTGATCCTGATTCGGATGCCACTGAACCAGACGAACCGGTCGACGACGACGTGGGTGCACCGACGCTTCTGTTGTCATAGCGATGCATCGAGACTAGCCATAATTGTACAAGTTTATAAAAAACTACGAACAATTACCACAAACCGTCCACACTCACCAGTAGTCCAACAATACCATTCCGCATCACCTTGAGGTCATGCACGCTCTCCCCGGATGCGACGCGCGAGCTGAATGTCCTTGGGCATGATGGTCACCCGCTTTGCGTGAATAGCACACAAGTTGGTGTCTTCAAATAGACCAACCAGATACGATTCGGAAGCCTCTTGCAAAGCAACCACAGCAGACGACTGAAAACGAAGATCTGTCTTGAAGTCGTTTGCGATTTCGCGCACGAGGCGCTGGAATGGAAGCTTGCGAATCAGTAGATCAGTCGATTTCTGGTAGCGGCGGATTTCGCGAAGCGCCACAGTTCCTGGTCGAAAGCGGTGCTTCTTCTTGGGCACTACAAGGTCCTTTGGCTTGGAAGCCTTGCGTGGCGCCTTGCCACCAGTTGACTTACGAGCAGTTTGCTTTGTACGAGCCATCGTAATATCCACCTCTTCAATACAAATAACTTACTAGGGGCGTCAGCTTAGCGACACTTTTTAGTAACTAGTTACAGACCCGAAGTCGTTTGTCTAAGCGTTCCCAGTGGTACGTGGGCGTTTTGGTGGCGATCCGTGCGAGGCAACTGCACTGTTATTGTCTATCGAAGCGGTTGCAACGCTTTCAGTGACCATCGACATTGTAGAGGTCTTAGCAGCCGATCCAGTTGTCTCATGATGTGCTGTTTGACGTTCCACCATTCTAATCAGGGCGGTCACGATCTCTTCTGGCTTTCGTCCGGTCGTGTTGGACGAATTCAATTGGTCAATGAATCTTGGATTGTGGATTTGTGCATTCACAATCTTCACAATCTTGTTTGGGATGTTATCCATGATACTCTTGTCGTGTTTGATCCTTGCTAATGCGGACTTCAAGTTGAAATTTGTGAATTGATGCGTAGGAACGACGGGCGACTCGCATCTGGTGTTGCGTGACAGAGCGGCAAATGCCGTGTGAGCAATCTCGCTGTTTGTGTTTGTAGTGCTTAGAGAAGAGATGGATGAGGTGTCATCGCTATCGTCCCCATCTGTGCGGCGCATTTGCATCGCCACAGACCCCAACGGCGATGCGATGTTCCCACGGAGCTGCACATTCCCAATGTGTCCCAGGCTCGCTCTAGATCTTGAAGACAGCCCCGCTCCAGTTGCAGTTTCTAGTTTGACACAAGGAGTCGCCGCATCTGGCATCGACATGAAGCATCGAGCTTGACCGCACATCTGTTCATTGAGCGCGGTGGAGGGGTCGTGCTGATCCGATTTTACGAAGTTCAAATGTTGTGTTAACATATCTTGCGACCCCCACTCATCCATGTTGAAGTTACCATTGGATGTCGACTGACTCGTTTCTTTTTGTGCCATGCTTTGCAAGCAGTCTTGAAGACAGACGTAGACGCAAATGTGCATCACTGTGCGGTTTCGCCATTGTCGGCAGGGAAATTTGCAATTGGCGAGATCGCTGCACACTTTGCTATGCAAGGATATGTGTTTTGCAAATTTGCGGACGGTCCTGTCAATCAACTCTTTCACCGCTTGACTGGGTTGAGTCGTCATTCGTTGAAAGAATTTTTCGAGTTCAGAGTTGATGCGGTGTGTCTGCAGCAAGATCGCTCTCTCTGGCAAATCAGATTGCTGCTCGGACATGTTAGTGTAGGCAAGACTTTTTGCTTGAGCAAGTTGAAGGTTTTTGGGTACGTTGGTTGACATTGCAGCACTCCCCCATCCTGTGCGTCTGCGATGCTCGCTCATCGATTTCACTCCAACAAACGACACATCGCCATAGACGATGTCGGCGCGTACAGTCGGGTCTTCTGCTTCGTTGGGACACCCCCCGTTGCGATTACGAGACTCCTTGTGCGTGAACGGTTGGACCACACCACATAAACATGTGTAGCTACCGTCAAAACGATCGAATGCGGCGTAGATCGTCTTTTGATGACAATCGACGCATTGATCATCCAAGTAGTGGGTGTGTCCACGCGCAATCGCGTCCTCTCTTTGCTTTGCTCGTCTTTCCGCTTCAACAAAGCAGATGCTAACGGGTGGCAGAGCCTGAGATCGAGAGAACAGATTTGGTGGTTTGTGGTGCACTGACAATTCTTCAACGTCGAGTTCTGGTGTTGCCGCGTTTGCCCAGCGATGCTCGTGTGAAGGAACTCTGTTGGCGGCAAGACCCGACATGCTTGAGAATGAATCAAACTCAGAGTTTGCATGCGTGTGTGGGTGAGTACGCGCGTCTTGCGCCTGTGACACAAGATGCTTGTCCGATTCGCATGTTTTGGGTGCGCCATATGCATTGCAGTATTGGGTAGCGTCGCCGATTGAGACAGAGTCACTTTTGACAGGATCTTGATCAAACATGCTACCATTGCAACTGAGTAAATCCTGCCACATGCTGTCATAATTTGTGTCCATGTTGTCTGCGCGCGCACACCGATCGATCGTATTAACTGTACTCACAAATGCGATACAGTCGGCAAGTTAGCGACACACCCAATTGCACAGCGGTTTGATCTGATGAGGATACCGTTCACTCGCTTTTAGTGCGAGGGTTGTGGACGACTGTCAGATTGAACACTTTTTTGTTACAATGTTCGTTGTAAAACAACACCTTGGTACAGTATACAGTACACTATACCAACTCCTTCCCCCCCGTACAATCCCCTTGATTGCAAAGTGTCTGCTTGGTAAACAACGTGTTCGTGTGAACTCGTAGGTAAACGGTAGGTGTTGATTTACTTGGCAGGAACGATCTGCTGCTTGATCTCCTCTTCCTTGCGGAATGCTTCAATACGACGTACAAACGTCTCATCGAGCGCATTCTTCTGCTGTAGCTGCTGGTAGTGTGCCTCATTCAGCCAAGAAATCGGCTTTAGTTGTTCGTGATCGACATTGAGGGCCGATGCAGCTCGCTTTTGTCGGTTGTCACATTCGAGTACATCCGGGCCATCGGTTGGTAAACCACATTGGATGTTAGACATGGCCGGAGCATTTCCAACTGCAACGGTTTGCGCTCGAGGGCGGATCGACATTTATGTAAGGAGTTTTCACTTTCGTAAGGGACACTTTGTTTCTGAACCCGCCTGCAATTATACACACACCACTATACTTTGCTACAGACGTCTTTCTCCATATTCGTTCAAACTCTATCGCACGCACCGACGAGTGACAAACATTCGGATACTACGGATGATACGCTGATTTTCTCAGCAGTCTTTCAGTCGGACATGCTGAACTCGAAGCGCATCCTTGTTAAGTCTCAATTGAAACTTCTCAAAGAAGAGATCTGAGCAGCGTTCCCACTTTCCCTTAAACTTCTTCGGATTAGCTTGACCATAGTTAAGCAAAAATTGCTCTTGCTCATGGCTGTAAGTGCGATTCGTTTGCGGTTGTGTTGTATGCACGTTGGAGCGGGAACGTTTGCGGTCTGTCTTTGTAGTTTGAGATAGAGCATTCACTTCATGAATCGGAACGCACTCCACCACTATTGAGTTCATATGCGCCGTAGACGCATCAATGGGGACGGCTTCCAATTCTGGTATGTAAGACTGCGGAATCGGTAGCGGAATCGGCAGCGGAATCGGCAGGCTCCAAGCAGACTCAGTTGTATTCTGTGCATGTGATGTGGACAGTGGATGCATTGATAGAATGGCGTCATCGCTGGTATGAAGTCGAGGCTGGTTGGTTCTGGCTGCAGAACGATTGGTATGCGTACTGCGACCACATGCTGCACCAATCGGATTATTGGAAGTGGTGCGAGACTGCTGCTCTGAGGTCTTGGTGGTGTGATACTTCAAAGCATTCATCAGCATCTCTTGCATTCTTGTAGCTGTGGTCTTCGGCTCTTTGGGAAGCATCGCCTCAAAGTCATCTTGACCACCATTCGGTTTTGTGTCCTCGGGCAGACTCAACCCAAAATCAATCAAGTTGTGAAAATATAGAGGAGATGGAGCGCGCGGGGGGGATTGTGAGAGTTGGTCTGTGTCGTCTTCAGGACGACAGTGCGACGTATCATCCTGATGCTGACGCGTCGCAAATTGATCATGAGACATGAAGGGATTCATCGCTTCTTCCAGCAATAGGCAGGGAAACTCTTGCGCGTCTTCTTGTCCGAGCTGCGCTGGCGACTCGCGCGTCTGCGTGTACAAGTCGTTGAGGATCGACTCGAGATGTTCCAAGTCCAGATCAGAATTGGTGATCCAGGGCGATTTCTGGTAGATGTGGTGCATTGCGTCTTCCTCATGAGGGCAGCTAGTGAGCATCGCGAGAGGCTGGCGTCCGACCTACGGTACGAGGCACCCTCGAGGCTTGCCCTCAGACTTCCGAGTGCTCGGAGTTTGATTTGTGGTCCTTTGGTCAGACGAAGGGGTATATCAATAATGTTCGTTGACGATACCTAATATATGAAAGGTATTACTGGGGTGATTCTGCCCTTCCGCATTGCTCATTGATAATCAAATGAGATGAGATTACGTTCATCGGACCTACGCTCTACAACCCCATCACAGTTGGCAACTAAGACTCTGATCGCATTCACGACAAATTGCTAAACAGAGCTCCATCAAACATGTCAACGTCCCCCCGCAACTCGCGCCGACGACCTACGGCATCGCGCATGGTTCGTAAGATGTCATTTTGAAGAGCCTTGCGAACCGACACAAGATTATCTTGTGTCTCTGCGTCGTTTGTAGATGTGGATTCCTCTCGTTCTGTTGTTCCAGAATCGTTCACAACAATCACGATTCGTCGTTGAGAGTCAATAGTTGCCTTTATGCAACTAGCTCCAATAGTTCCATAGTCAATATTGTCGATTGCACGACCAATGCGCTCGGAGGGCTGGCATGCTGCATGTTTTTTGACCAAGTCTTCATGCACTTTGCGTTCGTCGCTCAATTGGGTATACACACTCTCGTGAGCCGATTGCTGCTTTGTCAGTTCCGATTGAAGGGAATCCCTAGTTTGAGTCTCACACTCGAGCTGCTGTCTCAACTCTTGTATGATTGATGTGTGATTCTGGGAAGATTCTAATGCGAGTTTGAGGCGCGAATTATCATTCGAAATGGATGTGAGTTCAAGCGTGGCACATTTGAGTTGATCGCTTTTCGCTTCAATCTCGACCTGTTGCTGAGCGCGGATCTTCTCAATGTTTTGTATACGACTCTTTGACTCCTCGAGTACCATGCTATGTTGCTTGCGCAAGGTATGTTCAACTTCTTTGCCACTGTGCAACGTGGCTTGTAGCTTTTGATTGTCCTGTTGCAAGCGTACAGCGTCTTGCTTCAACTGCTCGTAGGCTTGTTTGTACCGCTCGGCACGTTCGTTTTGTACGCGAGCTTTTTCGAAGAGCACCTTCTTTTCAGCAGCTTGCTTTTGTCCTCGTTGGGTTGCCTCTTCCAATACACACTGTACACTGTCCAGCTGCGTTTGAAGCTGGTGTTGCTGGTGTTCATGGTATTTGATAGTGGAGTCATATTGGACCTGAGTTTGTATAGAGGCGGGCCTCGGCGGTGTGGTGTATGGTGTATGAAGCGACTGATGCGAGCTCGTAGGCGAAACGGGGGGATGTATGTTGACAAATGGGGACTGATCAGTTGGCGTGAAATCGATAACCGACTTATGTTTCAGCTGCTTCAACTGCGCCTCAGTGGACTCGACCGCACCACTCTGAACGAATTGGCTGATTTTTTTTTGATGCATGCTACCAAGTCGCAGCTGGAATCCGCGAGCTTGCTCGACCCCAACTGCTCCGTTTAGACAGTTGCTGACTTGATGAGTGGCATGCATGTTTGCAAGCGTCTGTGGGGGCTCGTAAAGTACTTCTGTGGGGAAGTCAATCATGTCGTTTGCAACGGAGCTGGTTTGTAAGTTCACCAATGGGGGGGTTGGCAATGTGTCCCCATTGACCGTGCGCATGCCACCAAGAAACGATCGTAGCGAAAACCCGGAGTCGCTCGCTCTGTTCAGTGGTACGTCTTCGTCGTCGATGCGGATGCTCATAGGTACGACGGCTTATGGGACGGTTTTGGAATTGAAATACAAATATAGTCGTTCAAGTAACTACTACCACGGGATACCGATCTACTGTGGAGCCTCCGGTCGGATCTGTGTCCCGCGTTCTATGCATCTCGATCTGCTGATACATAGCGCTCTTAACATTAACCACCACATGTGATGCACCGATCAAACAACTATCTGAGCACTTGTTACACGACCTTATGTTGAAATAACCAAGTTCGTGTAAGACAAGTCGTCCCGGCGTGTAGTCTTGGGTCTTCAGTATGTCGATCTCCATTTTGAACAGCTGCTGTTGTTCATATTTGACTGGTAGTGGTATGTATCGGTCAGACAAGCTCTCATGCACGACAAACAATAGTTGCTGTAAATAATGATGAGCAACGCTGTCAAACTCAGCCGCGTATTCGCCTCGCTCTCCGCCCGAAGCATCATTCCCAATCACCAGTTTGTAAGCAAGCATCAAACTGGTGAGTATGACACGACAAAGGCTATCCAAACCTATGACGCCTTCGATAACATCTCCCCTTCTCGCGACACAAATCAATTGTGTGTAGACAATCGATTGTGCCACCAAATTCATTGGGATAATGGTGTTTTCGCCATTCGAGACATCGTACAGACGAGAGACGGCTCGACTGATTTCGAAGCAGCCGTATCCGATAAGATCTTCCACATTCTGATCGATGTCGATCAAAGTGCCCATGTAGTATGACTGTGCGTCATCCTTTTTTGTGTGGACGATTGGCATGGATTGTTTGGAGACGGTCACCAGAAGGTGTGTCGAATCTTTTAGTTTCTGCTGTTTCTCAGATGTCATCTCTTGATTCGCACTGTGAGTTGTGGGCGTGTCTGTGTGTTGCACAAATCTGCTGATGCGTACAGTTCCCTGTCCCTGTCGTTTGAGCTGCGATGACGACGTGTTGCTGGAAAGTCGGCGATGCCATTGCGTGTGGTTGTACTTTTCGTTCGCATTCTTGAACAATGCCACCATACTTGCGACGGAGTAGGTTCGTGGCGTGTCGTTCGCCATTCTGATGAGTGCGATCTGAATGGTTATCTCTTTTATTATTAGCGAACGTACGTTGTGTTCTTTGCAAGAGTCTGTTCCTCTGTTCCATCGGTCACATCTCGAGCACACTGTACGAGTGTTTTCGCTAGACAAGCCGCTTCTCTGTCGCACATCCGTTCCATCATCAAAGAATGGAACCCACAAACATTGCAAGCGAATCTCCCACGCCGATGTCGACCTCTTTGATCTTGGAGAGCGCACGCAAACGCGCGCAAGCGGAAAAGGACGCAAAGCAATCTATCAGTTTGTTGATTGTTGAAGGATCCATTGGGGTTGGAAAGTCAACAACAATCCGAAATGTTATGGAGCGATTCCGTTCATTGGGGGTGTCGGTCATATCCGTCGAAGAACCCGTTGACTCGTGGACGTCGCCCGTTCCACTTACAACTGGTGAACCGAGCGCGTCCCTACTCGAGCGCGTCTACACTAACGAGTGTTCAAAGATCGGATTCCAAATCATGGCGCTCACACAGCGCTACTTCCGCCTAGAAAATGCCCTCCGCGAAGCTAGAAAACGTGCTTCGCTTCACAACTTGAACAATGAGCCATTGGATGTGGTGGTTGTCTCCGAGCGCTCTCCGCTTGGCGACTTTCTCTTTGCTAAGCTCAACCTTCAGTCGCAGAGCGACCTTGCGATGTACTTCAATGTACTTGGTCCAATAATGGAAAAAGTGTACGAATACATCCGCTGTGATGTCAATATTCACATCTGTCACCTTCATCTTGATTTGCCAACAATTGCCGATCGTATCGAGCAACGCGGTCGTCTGATGGAACAACAAGAAGCCAACCAAATCCGAAACAACCCCACCTCCTACGTGTCTCGTCTGAGCAAAATGCACGATGAGATGTTCAACACAACTGGAGAGTCGGACAAAAAATACTTGTCCATGGCGATGGATGGGTTTGTACTCCCCCCACACATAAAGAACGACTATATCCAAACAATCTTTGACAACAAAGTGAGCAATGTGTTTACCGCGGGCAATGTGACTGTGGTCACAAACGCTATCATGAAGATTGCCCACGACGCATTCGACATTTGATTGATTTGAAACCACACTCTTCAAACCGTAACCCACAAATACATGTACGCACAATACAAACAAGGGGGGGGGGACATTGTATCTGTATACAATCCCGAGCAACGCCCCTTCCGATACCAACCCACCTACCATATTTACGATCCCAAGCGCTTTCCGAGCATGCCGTTGGCTTGTGCAAGTAGTTCCATGCTTGCGGACGCTCCGCCTTGGTTTGATCGAGCCTGCTTTGCATTGACGGCTTCTCCACGTCTCCAGCGCGCATCGCCAGGAAGAGCGTCTGGGCCGAAGTGACCTTGTCCGGGAGTAAGATCGAATGCGGTGTCGATGGTTGGGTTGTAGCAGCGAGACGGTCCGAGAATGACTACCGAGTTGTTTGAAGTTCCGTTGCGCACGAAATTCTGCGATGCGATTGATTGCGGATCGGTGCCCGTGGGGATGTAATTCAAATCCATTTTGGTCCTGTATGCATTGAAAAAATCCATGCCACCGGGGAAATTGCGATCGTCCGACATGGTCGACTCCCACGCAAGTGGGCCACCGCTGATGGTGAACATCTGCGCCTGGTGGAATTTGCCGTCTGGATCGTAGGGCGATGCGAACGCAAGCATACTGGCATAGAAAGCCGGATTCTCGTCGTAATCTTGATCTAGACGCGCCTTCATGTCATTTCTGATGCGCTCCCACCGTTTGACATCGTCGTCTTCACTCGAGAACTTCGTGCTGTCCTCCGCAGCCGCCTTGTCACCAAACCATGTCGTGTCGCAGCCCGCAATGTATCCGGTGCATTGCACATCCTCAAGAATGAAGACGTTCTTTGGCTTGGTGATTACTGCCTTGGAGTGGAAGGTGAAGTGTCCCTCAATCGTCTTGACGCTGGTGTTGCGCGAGATTTGGAAGTCTGACTGTCCGTAAACAGTGAGACCGGTGTCGCTTCCACCGACGGTCACAATCATTGAAAGCATGCGATGCTCGATGAATGGACGAGTGACGACTACGGTGAGTGGGATCCATAGTCCTAGCTTTGCCATTGCCACCGCTGCACGCCAATGGGTCTTGTTGTCAGCCAAAAAGTCGTTGAAGATAGACGGGATGTTGTCAAGTTCCGTTGGAGCAGAAGTACTACCTGGTTTGATTTTCGTAGCTTCGGCTAGAATTTCTGTTTTCTTTGCGTCTGGTAGATTTTCGAGGCTGCGTTTAATAGTCGCGTCGTGACCTGTGAAATTGAACTTGTCAGTGACCAAATTGAGATTCCACGGAACGGCATGCTCAACTGCGTCTCCAAAGTCGATGACGACCAGCTTGTCGAGATTCTCGTCATAGATCATGATGTCCATATACGTCGGTGGCAGCGGCTTATTCGATATGTAGCGTGGTGGTTGCATGACGTAGTACTCGCCGACCTGCGTCTGCCGTTGGAGCATGTTGATGTTTTCATTGCCTTCTCCGACATCAAAGCTGTTCTGCACGTAGACCGTGAGTCCGCGGAAGTTGGCGATGCCTTGGCCACCGTTGAAGGAGTTGTAGTTGTCGACGCCGGTTTGACCAGCAAGGTATTGTTGCTTGTTGGAGTCGGGGACCATTCGCACGTAGATCTGCGTGGCCGGGTCCATGATGACCATGTTTGGACTGACCGAGTAGTCGGCCATGAGTCGGCGCGCCGTCTCGAGGGCGATGTCAAGGCCATTGTCCTCACCTTTGCAAAGCACCGCGTATGTTTGGATCTGACGGCGCATGTACGTCATGATGTTGCGAGTGTTGACGATTTGCTTGCGAATCTCATGCTCGCGAGCATAGCCGCCATGGGTCAGGTATGCAAACATCACATCGTAGTTGACGGTGAGCTGGACGCATTGCTGCACTGAGCGAACTTCCATCGAGAACTGGTTGAGTCCCGCCTCGGTACGGTAAAAGTCGGATTCGGCGGTGATGGCGGCACCTCGACGGACGACGCGATCGCGGTGAGTGCGGCGAATGGACGTCTGCATGCGGGATGCTCCTTCGTAAGGCACGCGAGGCAAGATCGAACGATCAAACGTCATCTCGTCCCACTTGATGGTCAGGCCATCGATGAACTTGAAGGGTAGGCCAACAGTGGTCTGCCAGTTTTCGGGGGCATTCGTGATCAAGTTGTTGATCGTCTCACGGAGCACCACACTTTGACCAATGTACGCCGTCGGAAGATCGTAGATTGCGGCGTGGTAGTCGGTGTACTCATCGAGCTTTTCCGGTTGTGCTGGCGGACCAAAAAGTCCTCCCAACTGTTCAAGAATATCCTGTTTAGAAGGACCAAACGTTTTCGCCTGCATAAACAGGCGCGACTGAGGCATTTTCCCTGACTGTGCTGAAGCCATGTTGCCCTCTTTGTGGTGAGATCGTTTGTGAAATACCTGAGAATGACGCAGTCAAATATAGATCGACCGCCGATACGTTGCAATTTACGATACACGCCGACCTCTCAACAAACATAAGAATAGGAGACGTTGTTTGTTTGACCTTATAATGTAGCGTACCGTTGGCTTGAAATTGCAAACGATATTCTACGAAGTCGAGCTCGAGACCCTCCACCGAGTGTTCGTTTTCGTACCAGCGGTAAGCACAAATGACACAGCGCATATTCAAACCTATTGCTAACCAGCACACACAACCGATAGGTAGCACATGTTCTGACGTTTCTGCACAATCATCGTTTGCTCGTTTGAGCGTTCGATCGTTCGCTAACTCGGTGCGCTCACGCGTTGACGCAATGCGTGCGCACAACCACAGGTTCTCATGGGCATTGTTTCGTTCGACGACGACGACGACGACGACGAGCCAATCAACACCTTACCTACACCAAAAGCAACCTCGAAGACCAAAGCACCCGCAGTCCCAATCGCACCAGTCACGTTAGATGTACTACGCAACACTTGGCAGGCGCATCAACATTCAACAGCTTCGCTGCCCTATTGTATGAACCGCAACCAGGAGATGACAAACGCTGCATACAATCAAACCGCCAAGCAAGCGTTGCCTCGATTGAACGCTCCTGCGTCATTTGAAAAGTTTCCAGCGCATATGAAAGACATCACACTTTGCCTGGATGGAGTGGGACTTATGTACATCCGAACCAACACCAAAACCCCAGCCATGGTCGGATATCAACTGCGCGAGAACGACACTCCCATCGTCTACATCATCATGGAAGCTGACGACAAGTTCAAAGACACAAAATGTGTCACCGTTAAACCGGATCTGGTCAACTGTTTGATGTGCCAACTCGGAGTGTGCACACCAACATTGGACAGCCTACACCCTCAGTTTGTGCTGCTGATTCAGCGTATCCGTTCAATCTTTAAAACAGTGGAGTACAATAACACGGTGCCTTTGATGGAGAGTCTCAAAGACCACAACTGCAGCGCCGACAACCCACCCACCGTAAAGATCGTGATGATTGAGCGCATTGCTTCAAAAGACAAGCGTGCCAAGCTATTTAATCTAGCAAACGCTTTGCAAAAGCCAGACGACGATGCGGACTGGGATCAACAGCAATACAGCATGAACTTTATCGAAACACCTGACTTTGATCGCCACGAAACGGGCTGCTTGTGGCTTGATATGAAGCGTATTTTTATCGTGTCCAATCCGGCTGTTTATAAGCAGGATCGAACTGAACCAACTACGATTGCCGATGCGATCGCACCATGCTTTGATACGATTGTTCACAACCAACGGACCAAACCCGTCAAGAAGCCTTCCTCAAGCGAGTCGTCAGGACTTAAAGTCAAAACGTCCAAGCAGCTCAAACGTCATGATGATGATGATGAAGATGGTGACGCCTCCTCTAGCAGTGACCATGACTACCATGAAGACGACGACGACAGTGAAGACGACGACGACAGTGAAGACGACGACGACAGTGAGGACGATGAGGACGATGAGGACGATGAGGACGATGAGGACGATGAGGACAAAATCACTGAGGAGACCAAACCAAAGGTCAAGCAGGAGAGGCGTGAGGAGAACGAGCCGAAGATCGAGAAGGAGAGCAATGGGGAAATGGATTCGAAGCGTTGCAAGCGCACAATCAAAACTGACGACGACGAACCCGACGAGAGCGATGTTGCTGTTGTTGATGACGACATGCCAGCAGGTGAGTCCAAACTCAAGGGAAAGCGTCGACAGTACGCAGAAGCAATCGAAACGAAGATCAAGGGTGAGGGTCGCATTGTCAAAGCCGAAAAGAATGATGCTGCTTCGATGCAAGAGATGTACGATGTGTTCTACGATCAGAAAGCCAAGGATGCACACAATGAGCGTGTGAATTTCATGCGTACCAACTATGGGAATCCCAATGGAGAGGGGTCGCTGACTATTGTTGATGACGATCAGGTTTCCGAAGCTCCTACTGAGGAGAGCGAGAGCGAATTCAGCGACGACGAGTGTGCTAAGAAGCGCAAAAAGAAAATGAAGAAAACTTGTAACAAGCGCTCAAAGAATTGGAATCGAACAGATGCTCGCGATCAAGTTTTAGAAGACGTTCGCGACAGCTTGAAGAAACAAAATGAAGCTCTTTCTCAGCAAGGAAATGCGCTTATGGAGATGTCCAAAGCTGTTATGGAAGCTCTGAAAGCAACCAAAAACTGAATCGTTTGATTTGATAGACATGTCGTGACTACATTGCACAATAGTCTATGTGGGGAGGATGGGAAGGTCCTCTGGACTGTTCGTCGTATCGAATGTGTGTTGTGGGTGGGTATGATACTATGGGTATATCGCTTGGGATGTTGCTGTACAACACGTGCCATAAGTTATGGATTGCTGGTGCTGCTGCACTACAGCACTTGTTGATTGCTTGTGGGCATGCAGTCGATGGGTATTCGGGACCGGTGTCTTGATTGAACGCATTCAGCTCACTATCAATCGAACCGTCTCTCGTAAAGTGCGTGACGCACCATGACTTGTTGAGAAGCTGTTGGACCATGTCGATGCCCCAATCACGATTGAGTGTATTATCAGTAAACGTGTAGTTGCACGGTTTCGACGTATCGGTATGATAGAATGGAGACATGTAGACGTGAGTCGTCGCTCCAGGCTGTCGAATCACGCGGTGTGGCCCGGCCCATACGACCATCGTGTGAGCATCAATTACAGCGTGTGTCCAATGCATTTTTTCGGGAGGCTCCCAGTGGTTCTCTTTCCCCTTATGGAGTGTCCGATGCATCCACTCTGGTCCATCCATTTTGAATTGCGAATCGCACAGTTCATTGTATGAAGCGAGAATGGTATCAAATTCTTGAAGCTCGTGGTATCCGTCACTTCTCAGATCCATTTTTTGGTTATTTGTTGGGTAGTGTTTAGACAGCTCTTCAAACCAGTCGGCATTGTTGCTATGAAACCAATTTGCGATGGTGAAGAGTGCTGGTGATCCGCTGGGGGATGATATCACATACATGTATTGCAGCTGAGTTCGGTGCAATCTCGTATTCGTGCGTGGGATGAGCGGATGAGATAGTTGTGATATGCGATTGGTAACAATGTGCGATAATGTCGGTGATGGCGGTGGTGCCGGTGGGTGTGATGGCGGTTGACAAGAAATGGTCCGAAGAGCGTTCCATGCATCTTCATTCTTTGGCGACATGCCAGATCGAGTGTGTCGGAGCGTAGAAAATGTGACTACCGGCGTTAACGTCCTTCCTGGAACGCGTTCTCTTTGTAGCATTGGGTGGGTTCGTATTTAGTTGTGGACCCCGTTCTTCACAAATACTTGGGTTGCGCTAATGAGTTGAGGATTAGCGACAGTTATTGCAGATGCAAGACGTTGATATGCGAGAGGAGATGTACCGACGACGTCGAGGGGATTTGATAGAAACCGACTCTGTCGACGAAGAGTTCTACGCTTCGCCCATCACATCACGAAAACGAACGCATTCTCTGAGCGATGATGATCAATCCTCTGGGGTGGATTTTAGCTCAGTGTCTCTTTATCTTCCAGCACTACAAACAATGCTCGCGCTGATCATCGCAAGCCTTGCGAGCATAGCTGCAAGTGCATTATCCGCGTTCATGGCATCTAACGCAATTCGCACCATCGTCATCACGTCGATGTCGGGTGTGTTGATCTTGATCAAGCCGATACGAGCTTCTCACGCACGAGGAGTGGACGTCATGTTTGATGCCTTGCGACCATCGATGTTGATTTATGTGGTTGCGCTGGTTTGTGAGCAATTGTTACATTCATGCCGACCAGCGTACGATGACGAGGAAGCACATGCCGGGGTCGCCAGGGAAATTGTGTTTCATATCGGAGTCCTCTTTATGATTGGCTCCGGCTACTACCAAGCACTCAATCCCAAAGAGCAGACAGATTATCCGTTCATCGTCACATTCGTCACATTGTTGATCCTCACATTCTTTGTGCCTTCTCCCCACAGCGGTATGGGACCTTTGTGCGATGTACCGAGTGCCGGCGATGCGATTGAGCGAGTGCTACGAAGCTTAGCATTCGCTTGGACTTACATTACTACCGCTTATGCTATGGAGCCGACACGGCACAACATTGGCGAAATCTTGCTGTGCGCAACTCGTGCGAGTGCGGGATCAATATGGACACTTTGCTGCAATCGCTGGGTACTGGTTGTCTCATTGATACAAGGGCTTATCGTGGTGATCGTTCGAGTGAGAAATGGTCGATCTAAATCAAATGATTACGATACCCACAACCTCATGGATAACATGAGCACAGAAAGTTCCGAACTCGGAGATGATGATTTCGGAACCGATCTACCCGATAACTTTGATGCCGGCGTTGCTATCGGCACTCCAACACCTGGATCTATACCAGAAATGATTCCTGCGGCGACGGTCTATGCAGTGCCGTCTACACAACATGTCCCTAAGACGCAGAAGACGCAACTCCTACAAACTCCTCCAATGTACTCCCGAACTCTGACTCACACAAATGATGGTGGTCAAATTCACGGTTTAGAGTTCGCTAAAGAAGTCTTGTTGCGTGGGAATGCGAATGTCAGTACGAACGGTTTTGCACATCATGCGCGACAGTAGCGACGACGACGAAGACGAACAAATTGTTTGTCCGCAAAGCAAGCGGAAAAAGAGACAACCGAGAGCCCCTAGCCGCACACCCAAACCCCCGGGTAGTGCCCGCTCTAAACGTGATACCGGCAAACCATCGAAGCGATCAACCGGCAACTGTTCCGAACGCACACTTGAACAAACAACAGGTACTCTTCCCGATCGGTCTACAATAGATCATTCTGATCCATATTCATGCGATCCAATCGAATGGGACGTGAGCGCACATTGGGTGAAAGGTGACCCGGCCAACGAGCAGAACGACGACGCACTGTTGCAGATCATGAGGCAATGCGAGCTGTTACGACCAACTACCACAGACTCGGATAGCACAAAACATGTCGACAGTCTTATTCGGTTTATCATGGAAATGAATGACCGCAAAGCTGTGGAAATGGAGCTTCTCCGACAGGGCGTTCGTGACGAAGTCATTGAAATACGCCGTATCTTTGCAAGTCTTGTCGAGCGCATGCGAATCCAATCCAATGTGACCGACGTTTCTTCTAGCATGCAAGACGTCATGAATGTTCGAAACGCGTTGCGTGGATTGTACCCCCATATCTCGCATGCGCATTTACATGCGGGCGTTGTAGAATCATGAACTTGATGAACAGGTATGTTCATGTTCGTGCTGTTGAGTTATTGCAAACTTTGAGGTCTTGAACTGCGCGGCTGGTTCTGGCGTAGTGTTTGCCGTTTTCCATGTGACTGATCCGTGATAGTCCGTTGTTTTCGCTTCTTACCCTTCCGTTTATCCTCGTGTGAGGGGATGATGCATTCGTCGTCGTCACTATGTTCCGCTGTATTGGTTGTAGAGCAGTTTCCAATGGCCCCACTGGATGATCCAATGCACTCGTCGTCGTCCCCCCCTTCCCCCTCTTGCGAGAACAAGGGCATTATGTATGTGGCAGAAGTGGCAGAAGTGGCAGAAGTGGCAGAAGTGGCAGAAGTGGTTGTTGATTTACTTGCGGGGGTCTTTTTGGTAGTAGTAGCGGTGGCTTCGTCTTGAGCAAACAATTGATTCCCTTGCTTGTCGAGCGAGTTGTAGAAATCAGTGATTGCGCGCATGTAGGCGGCACCTTCATGAACTTCGTACAGGTTGCTTTCATGTTCTTCTTGGTTCGTCTGGTCTGTAACAGCGCTGTCTTCCGTGTCAATATCTTCAAAGTCGTCAATCGTGATGTGTTGCACTGAGTGAAGCGATTTGATGTGGTCAATCCGTACTCTTGTGTTTTCGAGTTCGCTTGTGTTGACGGTAGAGTATACGAACATAGAAACGTCGATTGATTGGTTGCGGCGACCCCTTCCAAGTCGCTGCACTTCTTGCGTTCTGCTGTGGTCTATGTGCCCAAGTTGGTGAATGCTTGTGAGGGGTGGGAAGTCAATCGATTGGTCGAAGATTTTAGTTGTGACTATGACACACGTCTTGGATGATTGTCGCAGATTTTCAAGTGCGTCTTCTCGTTCGTTTAATGTATTCGTACCTGTGATTGGACCAAGAACTTCAATCGGATCGTTCTTCAATGCGTGTTTCAAGCAATTGACTACTGCGAAGATGGCGGCAATGTAATCACAGTACACGAGAACTTTGCTACCTGGCGGGCTGCTTCGCACATTGTCTATCAGATAGATCATCTTGTAAGGGTTGACGAGTAGTGAAGATCTCTTCAGATGATCTGTGCACAGTTTTGATTCCGATTCCAGCTTCTTCTGTTGAGTGAAGGATGGCGGTGCTGGAAAGTTTGCGACTCTGATTTCCGTGTACTCTACAGCACAACCTTCCTGATCCGGGCGTTGGTATTGAAATCTTGTGGGACCAATTAATTGCTCAAGATCATCAATTCTACCATCCTCACGCGTAAGAGATCCGCTCAATCCAATTCGAAGCTTTGCACACGTTGATGCCACACATTTCCATTGTTTTGCTGGAAGTTGATGGCATTCATCAAAGATTTGCACTTGCAACTGGTTGCTATACTTGAGTATGATAAATAACTGATCGATGAGTTCAATGCGAGCGCTGTACGAACGAGTGAAGTCATTGCGGGAGATTGCATTGAATTTGAGAGTCATCATCGAATACGTGCATATGATCAGGTCGGGGAGAGGTTCACCGATCTTCCATCCAAACGACGTCTTGTGGTGTCGATCTCGCAATGTGACAATCCTCTTGAATCCCATTCGTTGTGCTTCTTTCTGCCACTGAACGACCGAGGTCTCTTTGCAAGTACCGATCAGTGCACACCCATTGCACAACCTGATCAGTTCTAGAGCGCACACAGTTTTCCCCGTACCACATTCCATGTTCAAAACACCACTTTTGAACACGTTGCCGCAATCCTCCAAGCAAGAGTTAACTGCTTCCCTTTGAAAGTCATACAGATTGTGCTGTGAGATGTGCGAGTAGCGCTCCATCTGTTCTTGAGGCGCTTTCCAACCCCCCATTGCGTTAGGCACCTCACCTTTGTCTCGTTGTTCTGGTAAGCACACATTCTTGAAAAAATGCATCACGTCAACACCACTGTAATATCTTCCCTCTGGCGGTCCCGTTGGACCGGAACCGCCAGTTGTGTAAAGACGCATCATTGCACGCACGTCAACACCAAGCGCGCGCGAAAGATAGAACCCTTGGTTGTCAATCGAGGCCTTCTTACGATTGTCACCATCGTGTTTTTTTATCTTCTTCTGAGCATCAGAAAACTCGAATGCTCTGTCCATTGTACAACGCTGATTGTATTCAACAGTCCCTCTAGAACAAGAGAATGATTTAGCGGGATCGGTACCAGCTTGTTCGTTGACAACTAACAACTCACGGTAATGTATGTATATTTGTCATTCGACAACGTACACCTTCCATGTCACAAAAATTGTCCACCCCTACGTCAAAAAGGTGGACAGGTGCTCGCTTTTCGGGGGATTTCGATCTCCCGTTTTCCACCCTGGGTCAGGAGAGTGGTGTGGCGCCCCCTCTAAAGCCCAAAAACACAAGCACTTCCCCCTAATTTGGGTTTTTTTGGGGAAGTGCTTGCTTTGTGCGCATTGCCTCATTCATGGCATTAGTGAGATTTCAAAAAATGATTGTTTTCTTCAGAGTTCCAATTTTTCAAAATTCATAAATGATGGTTTGAGGCAATGAACACAAAGCAAGCACTTTCTCAAAAAAGGCCCAAATTAGGGGGATGTGCTTGTGTTTTTGGCTTTAGGGAGGGGCGCCACACCACTCTCCTGACCCAGGGTGGAAAACGGGAGATCGAAATCCCCCGAAAAGCAAGCACTCACATGGTAAGAAGTACATTAGAAAGTCTAGGGAAAGATTTACAGGTGTTTTTTTTACATGAAATCTACTTTACAGAAGAGGGTGCTCGCTTTTCGGGAGTACCGATGTACGAGTAACGCATGTGTGCTTGGATTTATAGAATTGAGCAATCCTAAGTATCGTCGGGGAGAATGAGAGCGCTGCATATGCATAAACGAACAATTCCCTGACAACACACGTGCTTCGGTGAATGTTGGCGACCATCGATTTCCGCACGTTCCACATGACAATCTGTGGATGGGCATCACCTTGTGTGCCTTCATACAACGATGCATGATGTGGTCAAGACCCACTGATTGAGGATGTGGGTGCTGTGAGCATGATTCGACACAATTAGAAAATCTAATGTCACGGAACACGGCATGGCTAAGTAAAACCCCCCCGCCACCACATGCAAAATCAGAGCGTCCTTGATCAGCGTTTCCTGTGTTTAACACACTCGCTTTTTGCAATTGTCGGAGCGCACTGATAAGATCCAGTCGTGTTTGATTCGAACGGTTCTGATCGAAATACTCGTTATCGTCCAAAACACCGCCAAGATACATGGTTGCCATCAATGTCGCCTTGGGACGGGATCGGTTGTTTGGGTTGCGCATGTATGGCCTCGACGACGCAACTTCAACAACACATTGCTTAGACGCCCTTGCAAGTCTGGTTATACGTTTTTGCAATTCGGTTGGGAGCGTTTGCATCAAGTTTGCATCTATTCCATCGGTAGGAGCAATGCTCAAGGCCGATAAACTTGGAATGTGTTGCATACTGACGTGCACGCCACGTTGATACTTGTACACTCCAGCATTTGAGTCTTGTACAATTATTAATGTTCAGCTCGATTCGCTAAGCTTTTTCTGCCGCGGTCTTCCGAAAACGAGCACTGCACAGACCGACCCGTGCAGATTGTACGCTGGGAGCATGGGAGGCAAGAAGAAGCGCGACCGCCGAGTGGATCCGCATGAAATTGAGTTGCTTCGAGCAAAACGCCAATGTGAAGAAGAAGAGCTGAATGCAAATTCAAGACAACTAAAAAACTGTACTCTCGAAGCGCGACCAGTACAGTTGTCCTTGGCGCAAAGGCTTGCGCGCGAGCTGTCAAGCGACTCGCCGCGCGCGGTGCTGCAAGCTCCTAAAGGGTTTGGTAAGACCTACGTCGCTGGTCACACATTGAAGATATTTGGATCAAATACGCCAGAAAAGACGCTCAGCATTGTTGCACTGCATTCAAAGTCTCATATGATGCAGGTGTCTGCTTTGACGGGTGCTACCATTGTCGGGTTAACCCCCTACAACACGACGCGTAGCAAGTCGATTCTTGGATTGGAAGATTATATGAGCAGACTCAATAATGTGGTTTGCACTGTGACTTATTCCACCATGCTGTCTTTGTTCAAGTCCGATGATGATTCCACTTCTACCATTGAAGAGATTTTGAAGAAGAACAATTATCATCGCATCTGTTTGGTTATCGACGAAGTGTCGTTGATCACAAAAGTCAAATCCAACAAACTCCCCAAGTACGTCCACACAATTCGTAAACGCATGGGCAAATACCTGTCGGTCTTTGGCTTTGACGCACATCCCGACTTTTACAGTGAGAAACTGGTCACTTGTCGTGCGCACAAGAAACAAAAGCAGCTCCTCTACGGGTACAACGACATTGAAATGTCATTATCGTCCATCACACTGTCCCTAACAGAAGGAGAGTTTCAAGAGTTCCAAGAGCTGTTCAATTGGCAACCATCCATTCCCAATGCGCTTCCACCTTCTCTAAACCTCATCAACCCACCTGACGTGCACAGTCCGGAAATGAATACATTCAGAACGTTGGTGCTCGGTCGAGCGCTGTGTACTTCCTCAGCAGCAAACAACGATTTCTGCAAACCATTAAACCCCCAAAAGTACCGAGAAGCTCTTGCTCGTCATACTTCTGATGGGTCTGCTAAGCCGCACTTTTGGGATGGCCTTCAACATGCACGTCCGGCCATTCATTGCTTGTGCATGTTCATGAGTGGATGGCAAGCGCAAGCCTATCTTCGCTGTCAATTCCAGTCAAACGAGATCCATCCCAAGTTCTTCAAACCGAGAAAAATGAAACAAGTCCAAGAACGCAACACCAACTGTATGCCTACCGCAACAGCTGTGCGGAACAGCTACTTTGACATCTCGCTGCTTTGCTTTGACATGCCCGAGGGACTCGATCGATTCTATTCAACCCAAGCACAGACAACTAGCACAGAGTACAGCATGTGGGACCTCACTACTCAGACTCACAATCTGAACGAACACACACAGATTTCGGCAATGATCAACAACCACAAGAATAACAACGGGGGGAAACCTAGCATTGGTGTCATCCAACCTTCGCAAACTCGTGGAAGCAATGCTTTTGCTAAGAACATCACCACGTGTATTGCGGTTGGTCAATGGGACGCGAATTCGTTGCAACAGTACAGAGATCGAATGGGTCGTCGAGTCCCAGCCGAAGAGCAAGACATCATCCCCGAGGAATTCCAATTCATGCATGTTCAATGCAAGGAATGTGCATTGGTCACGGACGCAATGATCTCGCGCTCTACAGACGAGTGCTTTGAAATTCACAAAACACTCAATGCCAAGATGTCTGCACTTGCCGACCGAGCATGGGAAGTCTCCAAAAAGTGCAACGACGGATATCTTGACGGAAGTTTGAGCGAGTATCGCCACTTCTTCATGCTGGTTGACTATTCAAAATCGGTAAACCGAGATGCAATTTGTCTCGGTGGAACCCCTCTTGAAGACGAATACATCCAGATGATTGAATCGCGCTTGGACGATCCAAACAGCCCTTTGTGGAATACGTTCTTCAAGCGCTACATGTTCGAATTCAAAGCAATTACAGACGCAAAAAAACTGATTGAGGACGACACACTCACAACGAACGATATACACGAAATCTAACTCAAGCGTGCACCAAGAAGAAGCTTCGCATTCTCATATACAATCTTGTTTTTTTCATCAATAGACAACGGGAGGGTATCAAAACACTCTGTGGTCGCAATAGAGCTTTCTAACGGATAGTCGCTTGCATACAAGATGCTATCTGCTCCCATTGTCGATAAGACGTATTGGAACGCTGGTGTGTGTATGAATCCGCTTATGGTGATGTAGAACTGTTTCTTGAGGGTGTCCATCACGATTGCATCCTGCTCTCTTCCCTCCAATCAGAGACGATGGTCGATCCGCCATGCTTGAAACAGTACGATCTCTCCCAAATGTCCAATGATGAACTTTAATTTGGGGTGTCTTTCGCACACGCGATTGACAATGAGAGCTATCACCATCTCAGCGGTAGAGACGTGAAAGCCCCACGGAGAACCGGCCATAATGCTCATGTTGTGATGTCGATAGAACAAATCCGCAGTACTGTCCACACGTGGATGCACGTATACCGGTAGATCCAAGGACTCTACACGCGACCAAAGCGCGTCGTACTCGGCAGTGTCGTAATAGGTATAGTGTTGAGAAGACCTGTCCGCTGTTGCCGTAGAATCAAACCCGTTCAATATAATACCACATAGTGATTTGGGCATGAAAGCTACTTTACAGAAGAGGGTGCTCGCTTTTCGGGGGATTTCGATCTCCCGTTTTCCACCCTGGGTCAGGAGAGTGGTGCGGCGCCCCCCCTCTGAAGCCAAAACACAAGCATCTCCTCCTAATTTGGGTCTTTTTTGAGAAAGTGCTTGCTTTGTGCGCATTGGCTCATTCATGG
>Ga0115572_10000304_pt1 | contig 42337 bp, 37 predicted proteins | sample COGITO_mtgs_1206_FD_88681 | JGI IMG/M metagenome (GOLD analysis project Ga0115572, IMG submission 88681) | Pelagic marine microbial communities from North Sea - COGITO_mtgs_120607 | ecosystem: Environmental > Aquatic > Marine > Epipelagic | place: Germany:Helgoland, sampling site Kabeltonne... | reverse complement strand
GCGCCTAAACCAAGCGCCTTACCTCAAGTAAGGCCCAGGTGGCGGAATTGGTAGACGCGCTAGCTTCAGGTGCTAGTACTCGCAAGGGTGTGGAAGTTCGAGTCTTCTCCTGGGCACCATTTTTTTCAAATCTCGAAAGTTAGACCGAGCCGAATGGCTCTATCTTGTCAGCCAAATGGCTGTGTAAATTAACGATAGCTTTCTCAAAATAACCAAAAGTTAAATGCGAATTGGCCGGCCCACGCACGGTTTCTTGAATGGCGCGCGCGGCGGCAATATCTTCTTCTAGCCCTGCGGTGGTCACAAAATCCGCATCCCGCTCTGCGTCTTCCAGCGAAATCTCATGCTCTGGCGTCTGGCGATTGACCACCAAATAAGACACGATGCGCGTGCGCCCTGGCGACACAGGCTCCATAATCGACAAGCTGGTGTGTTTAGAGAGAACCGAAACACTGGTGTTGGGAAACAAATGGTATAGCGACGTCATGGCGCCATTGAGATAGCGTTTGGCAGGCGCCACATCGCGCAGTTTTTCCATGCGGCGGAACGGGAAAATAATCCGTGAATTGGCGCCCACCGTTTCCACCAAATTAATATTATCCAAACCAAACGGGAAGAAGCTTTCTTTGTGCAGCGACTTAATGTGATAGCCCTCCAAAGTGGTTTCGGTCAGCAGCTTCCAATTGGCGTCTTCTTCTCTTTGGGTGGTTCGAAACATTTCCTGCGCGTCGCAGAAAAAATCAAAATGATGGCGCAGCATCGACGGCTCTAAATCTCCCTCTTGCTGCACATACACAATGCCGCCTTTTTCCATGGCGCTGATTTCCACCAGACCGCTCTCGTCTTTATCGACATCTGGAAAAGCCTCGGGCCCGGGAATGTTTTTCAACTGGCCTTCCAAATCATACGTCCACGCATGATAGGGGCAAACAAAGGCGGCGGAACACCCGCTGCCACCCGCCACTTGCATGCCTCGATGGCGGCACGCATTGATAAAAGCCCGCACTTTTTTATCTCTGCCCCGCACCACCAAAAGCGGCGTGAGGGCTGCGGTTCGGGCAATATAACTGCCTTTTTCGGGCAGGGCTGCCGAGGGGCAAAAAGCCATCGGCAAGCGCCGCATGAGGGCAATTTCCGCATCAAAGCGGCTTTGCGCATGATAATGCTCCACTGGCTCGTGCCACACGGTGTCGCCTAAATCTGTGGTGCCTTTGTCTAAATGCTCAAAGATGCGCGCAACGCTTTGCGCATCATCCAAAAGCGGCGCATCCGCCGGAGGGCTGGCGAGAGAATGAATAGCGGACATGAGGGTTTCCTTCCCGATGGGTTTTTTTTCAAGGCCTAGGGTTCCCCGAAACAAAACAAAAATCAACCCCGCGATAAATTCGCGGCTGCGTCAGATTAGCCTTGCGTGTCGAACCAGGCTTTTTCTGTCTCGCCAATCTGCGTTTCCACTTGGGCATATTCCGCCAAAAGCTTTTCCATCTTGGCGCTATCGGCCATCGCATCGGGGTGCGACATGGCGGCTTCCAATTCGGTTTTTTGCGCGGTGAATTTGGCCAATTCGGCTTCTAATTTTTCTGCCTTAGCGGTATCGGTTTTAGCGGCGGGTTTGGCTTTTTGGGTTTTTTTGCTTTTGCGAGCCTGGGCGCGTTCTTCGCGGCGCTGCTCCATAATCAACCCGCGATAGGCATCCAAGTCCCCCTCATAGGGCGCAACGCCCGCGTCTCTTACCAAATACAAACGCTCGGCCACGGCTTCCACCAAATGCGGGTCATGGCTTACCAAAATTACGCAGCCCTCATAGCCGTTCAAAGCTTCGATGAGCGCTTGGCGCGCATCGATATCCAAATGGTTGGTCGGCTCATCGAGCAGCATAATATGGGGCGCGTCATGGCTCATGATGCAAAACAAAAGCCGCGCTTTCTCGCCGCCAGACAGCTTTCTAATTTGCGTGTCCGACTTGCCCTTATCAAAACCAAATTTACCCAAAAGCGCGCGGCATTTGGCTTCCGCTATGTCGCCAATGGCCTTGCGCATCGCCTCATAAGGCGTGGTCTCATCGTCCAATTCATCCGATTGATGCTGGGCAAAATACCCAATGCGAAGCTTGCTGTTGCGGGTCACTTGCCCGGTCATGGCCGACAGATTATCCGAGATGAGTTTTACCAAAGTCGACTTGCCATTGCCATTGGCGCCCAATAGCGCCACGCGGTCATCGCCGGCCAGACCGATATTAATTTTGCGCAAAATTGGCTTGCCCGCCTCATAGCCCACATCGACGTCATCCATGGTGATAATCGGCGAGGAGATTTGCTCGGGCTGGGGAAATTTAAACGAGGTTGAGCGCTCGGCAATCAGCGCATCGACCATGTCCATCCGCTCGATGGCGCGCAACCGACTTTGCGCCTGTTTGGCTTTACTCGCCTTGGCGCCAAACCGGTCGACGAATTCCATCATCTTCTTTTTATGCGCCTGCTGCTTATCAAACAAAGCCTGATGCCCCAACCGCTTTTGCGCATGGGCATTTTCAAACTGGTCGTAATTGCCCGTATAAAGGGTCAGCTTGAGCTGATCCAAATGGGCGATATGGGTCACCACTTTATTTAAGGTCTCGCGGTCATGGCTGATGATGATGAACGTATGCTCATAATTTTGCAGATAGGTCTCAAGCCACACAATCGCTTCGAAATCCAAATGGTTGGTCGGCTCATCGAGCAGCAGCAAATTGGGTTTGCGGAACAAGGCCGCTGCCAGTGCCACGCGCATTTTCCAACCGCCCGAGAAATCGCTAATCGGCTGGCTTTGCTGCTCGGTGCTAAAGCCCAGACCCGACAGAATAATTGCCGCCTGCGAGGGCGCCTCATAGGCGTTGATATCGGCGAGGCGCATATAAATATCCGACATGCGCTCGACATCAATATCGGTTTCCAGCTCGGCAAACAGACTGGCGCGCTCGGTGTCGGCGGCCAAAACCACGTCGATTAAAGGCGTGTCATCATCGGGAATATCTTGGCGCACCATGCCCATTTGGGTGTTCGACATCATCGAAATATCGCCGCCATCGAGTTGCAATTCATCGGCGATGAGCTTGAACAAAGTCGACTTGCCCGTCCCATTGGGGCCAACCAGCCCGACATGATGCCCCGCCGGAATCGACAAAGAGGCTTGCTCAAATAAGGCGCGGCCCGCAATCCGATAGGTGATGTTATTGATGTCTAGCATAGGCGGGGTTTATTCATTTCGAGGGTTTCACAATGTGCGCGAATATGGCCAAACATACCCGCCGCGACAAGCGGTTTATTGAGCCTCTTCTTTTAGCCGTTTTTATGCGCCGAAACATATAGCGCAATGGCTTGCGAAAACGCCTCGAAATAGCGGTCGAGTTTTTTCGGCCCAACGCCGTTTATCTCTTCAAATTGCTCTCTGGTTTTTGGCTTGCGCGTGGCAAACTCTCGAAGCGCGCTATCGTGAAATACCGCATAGGCGGGAATGTTCTTCTCTTGCGCGATTTCCAAACGCAAAGCTTTCAGGTCTTGGAATAAAGCTTCCTCGCCGCTCGCAAGGCTCGGCGTCTTCTGCGTCGCTTTGCTAGAGGGCGTGCGCGAGCTGGAGCTAGATTTCGCCGCTTTGGGCGTTTTGGCCATAAAAGCCATTTGGCCTTGCTGGATTTGCGCCCCTATCTCGGTAATTTCCAAAGCGCCATATCGAGCCAGATTGGCTCGCACCGCTCCAATGGCGATGAGCTGGCGCATCCAACTTTGCAAGAACGGCTTGGGGTCTTCGGCCAGCGCGGCAAAGCAAGGCAAGTCTTGATGATTGCGCTGGTGTATTTTGGCCGTCTGCGCGCCTTTCAAAACATCGAGAACATGGGCTTGGCCAAAAGATTGTCCGGTCTGCTCCATGGCGGCAAAAATCGCCTGCGCCTTGGCACTATAATCTTCTACCTCGGGCGGCTCGAGGCAATTATCGCAATTGCCACACGGCGCAGACGTTTCATCAAAATACGTCAAAATCGACATGCGGCGGCACGTCGTCGCCTCGCAATACCCAAGCAGCGCTTCGAGGCGTTTATATTCGAGCAATTTAAATTCGCCCTCGCCTTCGCCATCGAAAATCATGTTTTGGCGTTTGATGAAATCTTGCATCGAGTAAAATAAAATCGTCTCGGCTGGCTCGCCATCGCGGCCAGCGCGGCCAATCTCTTGGTAAAACGCCTCCATGGAGCTGGGCAGACTGGCGTGAACCACAAAGCGAATATCGGGCTTATCAATGCCCATGCCAAAAGCAATGGTCGCCACCATGATGAGCCCATCTTCGGTCATAAAGCGATTTTGCGCTTCGCGGCGATAGTCGCCATCTTTGCCTGCATGATAGGCCAAAGCCTGAAACCCTTTGGCACTTAACACGGCCGCGATTTCATCGGTGTCTTTGCGCGACAGACAATAAACAATGCCGCTTTGGCCGCGCCTTGGCTCCAGCAAATCCACCAGTCGGGTTTTGAGTTTTTCCTTCGGCAAAACCGCCAGCGATAAATTGGGACGGTCGAAACCTTTGACGAAAACCCGACAATTTTCATCCGATAATTTCTGCACAATATCTTGGCGCGTGGCCTCATCGGCGGTGGCGGTAAAAGCGGCGATTTGCGCATCTGGAAACAGCGTTTTCAATTGCGATAGCGCCTCATACTCTGGCCGAAACGCCGCGCCCCATTTGGAAATACAATGCGCCTCATCGACCACAAACATGCCGACGGATTGATTTTGAAGCGCTTGCAACATGCGCGGCTGCATCAGACGTTCGGGGCTCATGTAAAGAAGTTGCGGGCCAGAGCTGGCAAAAGCGCGCCATTGGTCGGCGTTCTCGTCATAGCTTTGGTGCGAATGAATTTTACTGGCGCCAACCCCGTTCTGGCGCAAGGCCGCGACTTGGTCATCCATCAAGGCCACCAGAGGCGAGACGATGATGGTTTTGCGCGCCGATAAAATAGCCGGCAGCTGATAGCATAAAGACTTGCCCGCCCCGGTTGGCATAACCGCAAAAGCATCGCCGCCGCCCAGCAAAGTCTCGATGATTTCGAGCTGGCCGTCGCGAAAATGGTCATAGCCAAAAGTCGTTTTTAAAGCGGCAAGAAGCTCGGGTTCAGAAATAGGCGTCATGGCGCGACCCTAGCTTTAATCGAGCGGCTTTCCAATAGCCCAAACCCTCCAAACATAGATATAGATATGCCCCCCCTCTCTGGTGCGCGATAGGTCGCGCCCTCCCCCCCATCGTTGGTCTTGCTAAACCGGCGCTTGGGTGGCAGGTTAGCGCCAGATATAAATGAGCTTCGGAGAAAACGATTATGGCCATTCACTTGCACAAAAACGACTTGCCCGACGGCGTCACCTTTACCGGTTCTATTGCTGTCGACACCGAGACTTTGGGGCTAAAGCCGTCGCGCGATCGTCTGTGTCTGGTGCAATTGTCGCAAGGCGATGGCGAAGTGCATATCGTGCAATTCGAGCCAGAGAGCGAGCATAATCAAGACCCCTATGCGGCGCCCAATCTCAAGGCCGTGTTGAACGACCGCCAATTGGTGAAAATTTTCCATTTCGCGCGTTTTGACTTGGCCACCATCGCGCAATATTTGGGCGTTCATGCGGCGCCGCTTTGGTGTACGAAAATCGCCTCGAAATTAGTCCGCACCTATACCGACCGCCACGGGCTAAAAGACTTGTGCCGCGAATTGCTGCAAGTCGATTTGTCCAAAGCCCAGCAAAGCTCCGATTGGGGCGCGCCCGATATTTCTGACGCCCAGCTAAATTATGCCGCCTCCGATGTGCTGCATTTACATGCCCTGAAAGACAAATTGGAAACCATGCTCGACCGCGAAGGCCGCCGCCCGATGGCGGAAGCCTGTTTTGATTTCGTGCTGGTGCGCTCGGCCATGGATTTGGCAGGCTGGGAAGATATTGATATTTTCTCTCATTAAGGGCAATTTGGCTTATGGCCGATAATCCCGAGACCCATTCCAAACGCGTCGCTCGATTGCGTAAAATACTGCCAGCCTTGGCGGGGGTGGCTTTTCTGATTCTACTGCTCGGCGCGGCGCCCGATATGCGAAGCTTATTCGGCTCTAAGGGACGCGAAGAAATACGCAATGCGCTCGCTGGCTTGGCCATTTCAGACCCGGTATTTGAAGGCAATCTCTCCACCGATGGACGCAGCTATCAGATGACCGCCAAAAGCGGCGCGCAAGGTTTAGATGGGCGCATTCAACTGGAAGCCATTTCGCTCACCGTCTCCGCCGCAAACGCTGGCAGCGGCTTTCGCTTGCGCGCCGATAGCGGCCTCATGGATGGCGCCAAACAAATCGCCCAGTTTCAAGGCAGCATCGACTTGCAAGATAGCCATGGCGCGAAGCTGACCACGCAAACCCTAAATGCCGATTTGGCACAAGGCACACTGCTCGCCCCACAAGCGGTCTCCATGCAGACCCCCGGCGGCACTTTGCACGCCGAGGCTTTGCGAGCCGACACGAAAACCCAAACCTATGTTTTTGACAAAGCGCGCTTGCGCCTTGCGCCACGGCGAGGCCAGGCAAAATGAGATATATCGCTGTGATTTGGCTTTTGCTCCTTTGGCTCGCCCCGACCGTGGGTTTTGCGCAAAACCTGCGCTTTGCCACCGATGCCAGCGCCCCTGTGACCGCCAAAGCCGATAAAATAATTTGGCAGCAAGCCATCGGCCGCGCCGATTTATCGGGCGCGGCGCATATCACCCAAGGGCCTTTGTCGATAACCGCCGAGGCCATGCATCTTTTGATGGATGAAACAGGCGAGGCGCAAAATCTGGTCTCGCAAGGCCAAGTTGTGGTGCTTTCCAAAATGGGCGCGAGCGCAAAAGACGGCATCCGCCGCGCCGACGCCGATAGGGCGGATTATGATTTAAACGCCAATGTGCTGCTTTTGTCGGGCAATGTGCGGGTTCGCCAAAACAACGCGCGGCAGGGCGCCAACGTGCGCGCGGCGCGTCTTACAATTGATATGCAAACGGGTCTGGCTCATATTTTGGGAAGCCCGCAAAATGGCAAGCCGGCGCGAGCGCGCATCGAGTTGGAATAAGGCGGCATTGTGGCGCGCTAATTTGGTGCTAATTTGGCGCTAATTTGAGGAGCGCTTTTCTTGTTGGCTAAATCACGCTAGCTTGAGGCGGCTTAGATTTTAGGAAGTATCATGACCCCTGCGCCCGATAAAAACCCAACCGCTCAAAGCGCCTCTGAAATTGGGGCGCCAACCGAGAGCGCCAAACACGCCCTTCACGGCGGCGGGCTTGGCGCGATCGATTTGTGCAAATCCTATCGCGGGCGGCAAGTGGTGAAAAACGTCTCGCTGCAATTCGATCGGCGCGAAGCCATCGGTCTTTTGGGGCCAAATGGCGCCGGCAAAACCACCACCTTTTATATGATTACCGGATTGGTGCGCCCCGATAGCGGCAAAGTTCTACTCGATGGCCACGATGTCTCAGACTTGCCGATGTATCGTCGCGCCCGCATGGGGGTTGGCTATCTGCCGCAAGAGGCCTCGATTTTCCGCACGCTCAGCGTCGAGGCCAATATTATGTCCATCCTCGAAGTGGTCGAACCCGATGCGCAAACCCGACACGATAAATTGGAGAGCCTGCTGCAAGAATTTTCCGTCACCCATGTGCGCCATTCGGCGGGCGGGGCGCTGTCGGGCGGCGAGCGGCGGCGCGTCGAGATTGCCCGCGCGCTGGCCAGTGACCCAAGTTTCATTTTGTTAGATGAGCCCTTCGCTGGCATCGACCCGATTGCCATTAGCGACATTCGCGATTTGGTATCGCAGCTCAAAGACCGCGGGCTTGGCGTGTTGATTACCGACCATAATGTGCGCGAGACTTTGGGCATTATCGACCGCGCTATTATTATGCATGACGGCGAAGTTTTGGCCGAGGGCAATGCCCAGCACATTGTCGACAATGAGGCGGTTCGGGCGCATTATTTGGGCGAAGATTTTACCCTTTAGGACGCTTAACTGGCTGGCGGCTGATTGGGCTGACTCGACATTGCAAGAACTTTCAGGCACAATTTTTAAGTGGACGCCATGGCGCCCATTTCAGGCGTGAGCCTGCCTTTTGTCTCCGCCTGCTGTGGCCCGCGCCCATGCAGACGGTCGCTTACAACCGTTTGCCCCGCAATCGAAGAAAACATAGGCGACAATACATAAGCGACAGAGGAGAAATCTATGACCATTCACATCACAGGAAGACACATCGATACAGGCGACGCTTTGCGCGCCCATGTGGAAACGCGACTGGGCGATGCGGTGCGTAAATATTTTGAGCGCGAAGCGGACATTAATGTCACTTTCTCCAAACAGGGGCATCAGTTTGAGGCCGCTTGTGCGCTGCATTTGGACACTGGACTATATATCCATGCCTCGGGTTCCGACGCCGATATTTATGCCAGCTTTGAAGTCTCGGTAAGCAAAATCGAGAAACAATTGCGCCGCTATAAACGCCGCCTCAAAAGCCATTCCGACCAAAAGCGGTTGAACGAGATGGTAACCCATGCGCCCGAAAAAGTGTTCGCGCCAGAAAGTTTGGAATCGCAAGACGAGCTGCCAGCCGAATTTGCACCCGTGGTGATTGCCGAAAGCAATAAAACCATTCCGCGCCTTAGCGTCAGCGAAGCGGTGATGCAATTGGAAGTCGGCAGCCATGATTTCGTGCTGTTCAAAAGCGCCAGCCAAGACGCGTTGAGCTTGGTCTATAAGCGCAATGATGCCAATATTGGGTGGCTGGAGCTGTAAAAATTTCGGGGAGTTTGGTGGAGCCAGGCGGAATCGAACCGCCGACCTCTTGCATGCCATGCAAGCGCTCTCCCAACTGAGCTATGGCCCCTAAACTGCGCGGAAGCTAATCGAAGACGGCGTTTCAATCAACCCCCAATTTTGGGAATTTTGACGCTTACTTGTCATCCTCGTCTTCTTCGAGGAAACTCTCTTCATCGTCATCGTCTTCGTCATCGAGAAGCGCTGGCTCTTGCGAAAACGCGAGCGTCTCATCTTCATCCTCGTCGTCATCTTCATCCGATTCGGCGGCGGCCATATCGTCTAGGCTCAGCGCATCCTCATCGTCTTCCAACTCGTCTTCCTCGTCCTCAATGGGGGCGGGTTTGGCGGGTTTGGCGGGTTTGGCCTCGCGCACAGGGGCGCTGGCGGCCACGGTCGCCATCGGGTCAAAGCTATGACTGCATTTTGGACAAATCACTGGATCTTTATTCAAATCGTAGAATTTTGCCTCGCACGCTTCGCAGCTGCGTTTGGTTCCAAGCTTCGGGTCAACCATGATGAAGTTCCTCAACAAGAATGTTTACCCTTCGTTGGTGCCATGAAGTTTGGCTTCTGTCAAAAGGTAAATCGCTCGGTTTTGCGCGTCACCAGAGCCGATTTTTGCCCCCTGCGAAAGCGCAGGTTTGTCGGCTCACCTTGACGCTTTCGACAAAAAGCGCGACAAGGCAAGGATGAAAAACGCACCCTCCGCCGCCGCTCCCTTAAGCGCCTCTCGCGCCAGCGCCCCGCTTCGCGGACGGGCGCTCATGGCTGGCGATAAATCAATTTCGCATCGCGCCTTAATTCTCGGCGCCGCCGCCACAGGCACCACCACCATTCATGGCCTGCTAGAAGGCGACGATGTTTTGGCCACTTTACGCGCCATGCAAGCCTTGGGCGCGCAAGTGACCAGGCTCGCCGATGGCCAATATGAAGTCATTGGCGTCGGCCCCATGGGCTTTCAAAGCCCAACGCAGCCGCTCGATTTTGGCAATGCTGGCACAGGCGCCCGATTGGTTATGGGGCTGGTGGCGGGTGCCGGATTGGAAGCCGAGTTCATCGGCGACGCCTCTTTATCGGCGCGCCCGATGGGGCGCGTGATGCGGGTTTTGGAAAAAATGGGCGGGCAATTTAGCGCCAGCGAAGGCGACCGCCTGCCTTTGCGCGTGCATAAAGCCCAGCTCATGCCTGCCGACATCACGCCCGATGTCGCCTCGGCGCAAGTAAAGTCGGCCATTCTGCTGGCGGCTTTGCACACCCAAGGCCAGACGCGGGTGCGCGAAGCCCATTTAACGCGTGACCATAGCGAGAATATGCTGACGCTTTTTGGCGCCTCGCTGGAACGCCACGTGCAAGACAATCACCACGTGGTCGCCCTGAACGGGCCGGCCAAACTCAAAGCCACCGACATTCATGTGCCGGGCGACCCAAGTTCGGCCGCCTTTCCTATGGTGGCCGCCCTCATCGTGCCAGGCTCGGATGTGGTGCTAGAAAACGTCATGTTAAACCGCCAGCGCGATGGGCTCATTCGCGTGCTGCGCGAGATGGGCGGCAATATTGAGTTTCTCAATCCGCGCCAAGCCGCCGGCGAAGCGGTCGCTGATATTCGCGTGCAAGCCTCGCCGCTCACGGGCATTGAGGTCAGCGCAGAAATGGCGCCCGATATGATTGACGAATATCCCGCTTTGGCCGTGGCTGCGGCTTGCGCCTCTGGCACCACCCATATGAAAGGTCTGGCAGAATTGCGCGTCAAAGAGAGCGATCGATTATCCGCCATCGCCGAAGGGCTTCGCGCCAATGGCGTCGAGGTGCAAGACGGCGAGAGCGATTTGCGCGTGCGCGGCGGCGCTATTGCTGGCGGCGGGTTGGTCGCGACGCATCACGACCACCGCATCGCCATGGCGTTTTTATGTCTTGGCCTCGCGGCAAATGCGCCCGTGCGCATTGATGACGCCAGCATGATTGCCACCAGTTTTCCCAGCTTCTTACCCTTAATGAAAAATTTGGGAGCCGAGTTTTAACATGAGCCGAAAGATTATCGCCGTCGATGGCCCCGCCGCTTCGGGCAAAGGCACTTTGGCGCGCCGTCTCGCCGCTCATTTTGATTATGCTTATCTCGACACCGGCGCGCTTTATCGCGCCGTGGCGCTTTGCGTCCTCTGCCAAGGCCAAGACCCCGCCGATACGAAAGCGGCGGTGGCGGCGGCGCGAAACCTCGATATGGCAAAACTCGACGAGCCAGATTTCGCGGCCGCTTTGCGCACCGCCCAAACCGGTCTTGCCGCTTCCATCGTGGCGGCCGAGCCAGACGTGCGCGCCGCCATTCTTTTGGCGCAACGCCAGTTTGGCGAAACCCCGCCCGATGGCAAACAAGGCGCGATTTTAGATGGTCGCGATATCGGCACGATTGTCTGCCCTGACGCCGATGCCAAACTGTTTATTACCGCGCGCGCGCAAGTGCGTGCCGAGCGGCGCTGGAAAGAACTCGTCGCCCAAGACGAAAGCCTTAGTTTGGCTCATGTTTTGGCCGATATTGAAGCGCGCGACGCGCGCGATGCGGGTCGCGCCACAGCACCGATGAAACAAGCCGAAGATGCGCACTTGCTAGACACCTCTGATTTGTCTATAGAAGAAGCGTTCGCTGCGGCTCTGGCGCTGGTGACGGGTTAAGTCACTCGTTTCTGCGCCTGAAATCTAAACCATCAGAGAACAAAATTTCAACTCACTGCCCGTTTGCTGGAAGGCCGCTTTTTCGCGTGCCGATTTGGCTTGGGAAGTCCGCCCCGATTTGAGATGGGGGAAAGGCACAAACGAGGAGACACACCCTGTGTCTGATGCAAATAAAGAATTGGGTTTAAACCCGTCTATGGATGATTTTGCGGCCATGTTGGAAGAGAGCTTTTCGGCTGACTCTCCGCTGGAAGGCACGGTTGTCCGAGGCCGCGTCACGGCTGTTGAAAATGATTTGGCGATTGTCGATGTAGGTTTGAAAACCGAAGGCCGCGTGCCTTTGCGTGAGTTTTCAATGCCCGGTCAGCCGAACGCTATTTCGGTTGGCGATGAAGTGGAGGTTTTCCTCGACCGCATCGAAAATGCCATGGGCGAAGCCGTTCTTTCGCGCGACAAAGCGCGTCGCGAAGAGAGCTGGATTACGCTTGAGAAAAACTTCGAAGCCGATGAGCGCGTGGAAGGCGTTATCTTTGGTCGCGTCAAAGGCGGCTTTACCGTCGACTTGAACGGCGCCACCGCCTTCTTGCCAGGCAGCCAAGTGGACATTCGTCCGGTGCGCGACATCACCCCATTGATGAACACGCCACAGCCTTTCCAAATTTTGAAAATGGATCGTCGTCGCGGCAATATCGTGGTTTCGCGTCGTGCCATTATGGAAGAGACACGTGCCGAAGCCCGCAATGAGATTGTCCAAAATCTGATGGAAGGCCAACAAGTCGAGGGTGTCGTCAAAAACATCACCGATTATGGTGCTTTTGTTGATTTGGGCGGCGTCGACGGCCTGTTGCACGTCACCGATATTGCTTGGCGCCGCGTCAACCATCCGTCAGAAGTGCTGACGGTTGGCGAGACGGTGCGCGTGCAAGTGGTGAAAATCAACGCCGAAACCCAGCGCATTAGCCTGGGCATGAAACAGCTCGAAAGCGACCCGTGGGATGAAGTGGTAACGCGCTTTGCCATCAACACGCGCGTGACGGGCCGCGTGACCAATATCACCGATTATGGTGCTTTTGTGGAACTGGAAAATGGCATTGAAGGCCTTGTCCACGTTTCTGAAATGAGCTGGGTGAAAAAGAATGTGCATCCGGGCAAAATCGTTTCCACCAGCCAAGAAGTAGAAGTCATGGTGTTGGAAGTGGATGCCGAGAAGCGTCGTATTTCTTTGGGTCTGAAACAGTGCATGGAAAATCCGTGGGAAGACTTCTCCGGCAAATTCCCAATCGGCACGAAAGTTTCTGGCGAAGTTAAAAACATCACCGAGTTCGGTCTGTTTGTTGGCCTCGACGATGAAATTGACGGCATGGTGCATATCTCTGACCTCGATTGGAACGCCTCGGGCGACGAAGCTTTGGCGAAATATGCCAAAGGCGAAACCGTCGAAGCGGTTGTTTTGGATGTCGATCAGGAAAAAGAACGCGTCAGCTTGGGCATTAAACAGCTCGATGGCGACCCGTTTGAAAGCCTCGGCAGCTTGCGCCGTGGCGACACGGTGACGTGCGAAGTAACCGCGATTACCGATGGAGGCCTTGAGGTTTCTGTTGGCGAGAGCGATGTTGCCGCCTTTATTCGTCGTTCCGACTTGTCGCGGGACCGCGAAGACCAACGTCCAGAGCGTTTCCACGTCGGCGACAAATTGGATGCCATGGTGACCAATTTGGACAAACGCGATCGTCGCGTGGGTCTGTCGATCAAGGCGCTTGAAATTGCCGAAGAAAAAGAAGCCGTGGCTCAATATGGCTCCACGGATTCGGGAGCTTCTTTGGGCGACATTCTGGGTGCCGCGCTGAAAGGCGATGACGACAAATAAGCGTCGTCTCTGAGATAAAACAAACGGCCCCGTTTTTTTCGAAGCGGGGCCGTTTTTATTTTTGATGAGCTTGTGCTTGACGCCAGCAAATACGGATGGCAGCTTAGCAAACTAGGATGCACGGCTGAGGGGTGACCATGATTAAATCTGAACTTGTTTTGCGGATTGCCGAAAAATATCCACATTTGTACCAGCGCGATGTCGAAGCCATTGTAAACCGACTGCTCGATGAAGTGGGCGATGCTATGGGTCGCGGCGACCGCGTTGAATTGCGCGGCTTTGGCACATTTTCAGTGAAACAACGCGAAGCCCGCATTGGCCGCAATCCGCGCACCGGCGAATCGGTTGCTGTCGCCAAAAAACACGCCCCGTTTTTCAAAACGGGCAAAGAATTGCGCGACCGCATGAATAAAAATGATGGGTAATGCGCGCCCTTCTATCTAAATTTATCGCCCGCCTCGCTTTCTTTGGCTTGGCTCTTATTCTGCTTCCCTTGGCGGTGCAAAACCGCCAGATGGTTTCCCTCACGCTTGACCCGATGGCGCTGCTGAGCGGGAACCCGAGCGCGGCGTATCATCTGCCTTTGTTTGTCGCTTTGCTGCTGGCGTTACTGCTGGGTTTGGGGCTTGGTTATCTGGTGGCACGCCTCTCTGGGTCTCGTTTGTTTGGTGGCAAAAAGAGCGCAACGAGCGTCGATTTGGCCGCAAGCCCGCCTTTGCGAAAAACCGCCCCCGTGCTAGAAGAGCGTCAGTTTGAAAACCAGTCCCGCGATGGCGCCTCGCCAAGTGACGGGTAAAGAGAGAGCCAATGTCGACTAATCCCATTTTTTGCGCCATCGATACGCCCGATACGGCGCGCGCCTGCGCTTTGGCCGAAAGCCTTGGCGGTGCCGTTGGCGGGCTGAAAATCGGCCTTGAATATTTCAACGCGCATGGCATGGCTGGCTATCAAAAACTGGCGGCTTTCGAAACGCCGATTTTTCTCGATTTAAAACTGCACGATATTCCCAATACTGTCGCCTCGGCGGTTCGCGCTTTGGCGCCTCTGCAACCCGCCCTATTGAACGTCCATGCGGGCGGCGGCGCGGCCATGATGCAAGCCGCCAGCGATGCCGCGCAAGAAGCCAAAGACCAAGGCTTGCGCGTGCCGGCCATGCTGGGCGTCACCATTATGACCAGCCTTGCCGATGCCGATTTGCATCAAATGGGCATCGCAGGCACGGCGCAAGAACAGGTTTTGCGCCTCGCGCATTTGGCTCAAAAAAACGGCATGGATGGCGTGGTTTGCTCGGCTCATGAGATAGCTATTTTACGCGCCGAGCTGGGCCCTGATTTCAAACTCATCGTGCCAGGCATTCGTCCGGCGGGGAGCGCCACGCAAGACCAAAAGCGCGTGATGACGCCAGCCGAGGCGCAAAAAGCAGGCGCCGATATTCTGGTGATTGGCCGCCCCATAACGGGTGCCGATGCGCCGCGCCAAGCCGCCCGCGACATTTCCGCCCAGTTGAGCGCGTAAGGGGGCCACATGCCGACGAAAATTAAAATTTGCGGTCTCACCAAACCCGAAGACATGGATGTGTTAAACGCCCTGCAAGTCGAGCTGGCGGGTTTTGTGTTTTACAAAGCCTCGCCGCGCCACTTGTCGCAAGACCGCGCCGCGCAATTGGCCGCGCGCTGCCGCCCCGAAATGGAACGCGTCGCGCTTTTGGTCGACCCGAGCGACGATGAAGTCGATATGGCCATGGCCGCCATCAGTCCGCATCATTTGCAATTGCACGGCCAAGAAAGCCCCGAACGAGTGCGCGAAATTCGCCGCCGTGGCGCTTGCGATATCATCAAAGCCCTGCCGATAGAGACGCCTCATGACCTCGCGCAGGCGCGCGATTACGCCGCTGTCGCCGATTGGTTTTTATTCGATGCCAAGCCCAGCCCAGGCGGCCTGCCTGGCGGCAATGGCGACCCCTTTGACTGGACGCATTTAAGCGCTTATGACCAAAGCCAAGCCTATTTATTGGCGGGCGGGCTGACGGCGGAAAACGTCGGGCGCGCTTTGGCAATTAGCCAAGCCCCTATGGTGGATATTTCTTCTGGCGTCGAAAGCGCGCCGGGCGAAAAAAATCCCCAACGGATAGAACAATTTGTGAAAGCGGTGCGCCAAGCCGATACCGGCACGCCCGACACAGCGAGGAAAGAGTAACTATGGATCAGGGAACCAATAGCTATCGCGCCGGCCCCGATGAGAACGGTCGCTTCGGCTTATTCGGCGGACGCTTTGTCGCCGAGACACTGATGCCGCTCATCCTCGATTTGGAGGCTGCTTATGAAGCGGCGCAAAACGACCCAGCTTTCGCGGCGCAATTAGAAGATTTGCAGACCCATTATGTCGGTCGTCCCAGCCCTTTATATTTTGCCGAGCGGCTGACCGAGCATTATGGCGGCGCAAAAATTTATCTCAAACGCGACGAGCTGAACCATACCGGCAGCCATAAGATTAACAATTGCCTAGGCCAAATTCTGCTCGCCAAGCGAATGAAGAAAACCCGCATCATCGCCGAGACGGGCGCCGGTCAACACGGCGTGGCCGTGGCCACAGTGGCGGCGCGCTTTGGCCTGCCTTGCACGGTTTTCATGGGCGCCACCGACATCGAACGGCAAAAGCCAAATGTGTTTCGGATGAAACTCTTGGGCGCCGATGTGCGCGCTGTCACCTCGGGCGCTGGCACCCTGAAGGACGCCATGAACGAAGCTTTGCGCGATTGGGTAACCAATGTGCATGACACATTTTACATCATCGGCACGGTGGCTGGCCCGCATCCCTACCCCGCCATGGTGCGCGATTTCCAATCGATTATTGGCCGCGAAACCAAAGACCAAATGCACGCCCGCGAAGGCCGCCTGCCCGATAGTCTGGTGGCGTGCATCGGCGGCGGCTCCAATGCCATGGGGCTGTTCCATCCGTTTTTGGATGACCCAAGCGTGCGCATCATCGGCGTCGAAGCCGGCGGACATGGCCTCGACACGCCCGACCACGCGGCCTCGTTAGCTGGCGGCGTACCGGGTGTGCTGCACGGCAATCGGACTTATTTATTGCAAGATGACGACGGCCAAATTACCGAAGGACACTCTATTTCGGCGGGTCTTGATTATCCAGGCATTGGCCCCGAACACGCTTATTTGCGCGACACGGGGCGCGTCGAATATGTCTCCGCGACGGATAAAGAAGCACTGGAAGCGTTTCAATTGATTACCCGTTTGGAAGGCATTATTCCCGCCCTCGAGCCGAGCCATGCGCTGGCCTATGTGAGCAAAATCGCGCCCGATTTGCCGGCCGATCATTTGCTGGTGATGAATATGTGCGGGCGCGGCGACAAAGATGTCTTCGCCGTCGCTGAACATTTAAACGTTGAGCTATAAACATGACCCGATTGGAAACTTGCTTTGAAACCCTGCGCAGCCAATCTCGCAAAGCCTTTGTGGCTTTTGTGACGGCAGGCGACCCGGATTTGGCCACATCGGCGAAAATCCTCGATGGCCTGCCCGCAGCGGGTGCCGATATTATTGAGCTGGGCATGCCGTTCACCGACCCAATGGCCGATGGCCCATCCATTCAAGCCGCCTCGCAACGGGCCTTGGCGGCGGGGCAGACTTTGGCTGGCACATTGGATATGGTGCGCCGCTTTCGCCAAACCAATGACACCACGCCGATTGTGCTGATGGGCTATTACAACCCGATTTATATTTATGGCACCGGTCGGTTTATCGCCGATGCCGTGGCCGCGGGCGTCGATGGGCTCATCGTTGTTGATTTGCCGCCAGAAGAAGATAGCGAGCTATGCCTTCCCGCCATGGCCGCTGGGTTGAATTTCATTCGCTTGGCCACGCCCACCACGGATGACAAACGTTTGCCGGAAGTTTTAAACAATACCTCCGGTTTTGTTTATTACGTCTCGATTACGGGCATCACCGGCTCGGCCGCGCCGCAACAAAAAGATGTGGCGGCCAATGTGGCGCGTATAAAACGCCATAGCGATTTGCCCGTCTGCGTTGGTTTTGGCATTCGCACGCCCGAACAAGCCAAGGCGATGAGCGAGATTTCCGACGGCGCCGTTGTCGGCTCAGCGCTGGTCGATGTGATTACCGAGCATTTGGACGCGCAAGGCCAGGCCAAAGATACGGCGGTCAATGCAGTGCTTAGCCTTGCATCGAGCCTTGCTGAGGGTGTAAACAAGAGTTAAGGCTAGTTTGGTCTATCGAAGCTGCTTTTCAGGAGACAGCCATGAATTGGATTAAAAACTTTGTACGCCCGCGCTTTCCAAGCGTTTTTCGCGAGCATGACGACACGCCAGATAACCTTTGGGATGCGTGCAAAAAATGCGGCGAGATGATTTTTCATCGCGATTTGAAGACTTTACAAAAAGTCTGCCCGGGCTGTGACCATCATATGCGCATTGGCGCCTCCGAGCGCTTTGAGGCTTTATTCGACCAAGGCAGCTTTGAGCGCATCGACGTGCCAGACGTGCCGCATGACCCGCTCAAATTTAAAGACCAGAAAAAATACGCCGAACGGCTAAAAGACGCGCGCAGCAAAACCGGCGATAAAGACGCCGTGCAAGTGGCCAAAGGCGCCATCGGCGGCCAGACCAGTATTATTGCCGTGCAAGATTTCCATTTCATGGGCGGCTCACTGGGCATGGCGGCAGGCGAAGCTGTGGTGACGGCTGGCCAAGCCGCGCTCGAAAATAACGCCCCGCTGATTATGGTAGCCGCCGCCGGCGGCGCGCGCATGCAGGAAGGCATTTTGTCTCTCATGCAAATGCCGCGCACCACGGTGATTGTGCAGCAATTGCGCGAACAAGGCCTGCCCTATATCGTGCTGCTGACCGACCCGACTACGGGCGGCGTGACTGCCTCCTATGGCATGTTGGGCGATGTGCATATTGCCGAGCCTGGCGCCCTCATCGGCTTTGCGGGGCCGCGGGTTATTCAAGATACGATTAAAGAAAAACTGCCCGAGGGTTTCCAGAGAGCCGAGTATTTGCTGGAACACGGGATGGTCGACATGGTGGTGCATCGCCATAAGATGGCGGAGACTTTGGCCAATTTGCTTGACCTTCTGATGGGGGGAAAAGCGCCGCAAGCCGCTGAGTAATCTGTGTGGACAACCCCAATCGTGCCAATAGTGATCGGCTGCTAGAGCAGTTACTCGCGCTGCATCCGCGCCTCATCGACCTATCGCTCGACCGCATGTGGCGCTTGCTGAGCGCGCTCGACCACCCGCAAGACAAATGCCCGCCCATCGTCCATATCGCTGGCACTAATGGCAAAGGCTCCACCGCCTCGTTGTTGCGCGCCATGCTCGAGGCCGACGGCCAGCAAGTGCATGCCTATTATTCGCCCCATTTAGTGCGCTTCCACGAACGCATTGTGCTGGCGGGGACGCAAATTTCTGAAGCCCATTTGGCCGAGGTTCTGGCGCGCGTCGAAGCGGCCAATGCGGGCGCGCCGATTACTTTTTTCGAAGTCACCACAGCCGCCGCTTTTCTAGCCTTTAGCGAACATAAAGCCGACACGCTTATCCTCGAAGTCGGCTTGGGCGGGCGCCTCGATGCGACCAATGTCATCACGCCCAAATTATGTGCCATCACGCCCATCAGCCTCGACCATCAAGATTTTCTGGGCGATACGATGCTTTCCATCGCCGAAGAAAAAGCGGGAATTTTAAAAGCGGGCGTGCCCGCGGTGATTGCGCCGCAAACCCCAGAAGTGCGTGCGTTTCTAGAAGACTATGCGGCGCGTAAATTGGCGCCCTTAACGCTCTCGGGACAAGATTTTACGACCTATGAAGAGGCGGGTCGGCTGATTTTTCAGCATGAAACGGGCTTGCAAGATTTGCCCTTGCCGGCGCTTACGGGCGCGCATCAGCTAGACAATGCTGGCACGGCTCTGGCCTGTGCGCAGGCGCTGGGCGTCTCGCCCAAGGCGATGGCCATGGGGTTGGAAACCGTGCGCTGGCCCGCGCGACTGCAAAAGCTCAGCAAAGGCCCGCTCGTGGATGGGCTGAAAGCGCGCTTGGCATCGGCGCACCTGTGGTTAGACGGCGGGCATAATGAAGCCGCCGCCCAAGCGCTCGCCCATTGGCTGGCAAGCCAAAGCGGGGCGCATCCAGACGTCCATATTGTGATGGGGCTTTTGAGCAGCAAATCGCCCACCCATTACCTCGCCGCTTTGGCCGAAACGGGGGCGCATATCCACGCCGTGCCGATTGACGATACGGACGCAGCCCTCGCGCCCGATGTTTTGCTGGCAGAAGCGCGCGCCCAAGGCCTAAAGGCCAGCGCGCACACCAGCATAGAAAACGCGCTGGAGGCCATTACGGCTCCCAACGCGCTTATTCTCATTGCCGGTTCGCTTTACTTGGCGGGTCAGGTTTTAGCCGATAACAGCTAGCCCGACGCGCGCGCGTTATAGCGTTTCGTCAATCCAGTCTTTGATTTGGCTTTTTGGCGCAGCCCCCACTTTGGTGGCGGCGGCTTGGCCATCTTGGAAAATCATCATCGTCGGAATCGAGCGCACGCCATAGCTGGTTGGCGCTTCTGGGTTTTCGTCGATGTTCACCTTAAGAATCGATAGCTTGTCGCCATATTCGGCCGATAGCTCTTCCAAAGCCGGTGCGATTTGCTTGCACGGACCACACCATTCTGCCCAAAAGTCGACCAAGACGGGGCCGTCTGCATTTAGCACTTGGGTTTCAAAATCGGCGTCATTGACATGCGATACGCTCATGGCTTTCTCCTTCGGGTTCAAATTATTTATCTATCCCTAATGTAGGCAGGCGGGCAATGATTCTCAAGGTGCGGCGGCAAAATTAACGCTCTTGCAGCTCGCGCTCGCCCGATAGAATTTGCTGCATCGCCGCCTCCAGCGCTGCGTCCGCAAGCCAATCAATGCGCGCGGTCTGCGTCCAAATCAGCGCACAGCGTATCGGTTTTCCCGGGCGCACGCCTTGCATCAAAGCTCGATAGGCGGCCATTTGTGTCCAATAGGGCGTTTGTTCTTCGCTATCTTGGGGCGGTTTTCCGGTCTTAAAATCAACCAAAACAATCTCTTCAGGCAGCTCGACCAATCGGTCTATCTGCCCTGCCAAAGCCAGCTTTTGCCCATCGTTCATTTCCACCACACCCGCCACCGAAGCCTCGGCCAAAGCTTTGGCGCCAAATAAATCTGCCAAATCGGGATGCGCCAACACCGCCATCGCCTCGTCTACCAATCGCGTTTGCGTGGCGCCATCCAGCTCCAAATCGCTGGCCTCGCTGGCGCGCGCCACATAAGCCTGCGCGGCGGCTTGGCGCTCGGACGGGTTTAAATCGGGCAGGGTTTCCAATAATTTATGCACTATTTTGCCGCGTTGCGAAGCGGCGCGCAAAGCCTCGCCCTCTTCGCCCGAAGGCTGCGAAATCACCATATCGCCATGCGATAGCGACGAAGGCGAGAATAATTTATTGCCAAAATACCGGAACGCATTTTCATCGCGCGGCGCCTTTTCCAACAGCCAATCGGGAACCGGCGGCACGCGTGCGCGCGCAGCTTCCTCCAAGGGGTCGACCGCCTCGCCTTCGGCGACCGGCAAAGCCACCTCGCCAGCCGCCAGCCATTGGCGCGCAGATAAGCCCTCGCTCAAAGTCTCGTCCAGCTCTTGGCCAAGCCCGCTTTCCATCATGTCATACCAACTATCGCTCGGGGGCGCCTTCTGGCGTTTGCCCAGCCAACCGCCAATATACAAGCGGTCGCGCGCGCGCGTTAACGCCACATATAGCAGCCGCTTTTCTTCCTGTTTGGCCAAAATCTCTTGGCGCGCCACTTGCTCGGCGCCATAGGGCTCTTGCAAAGCTTTGCTGGCGCGCCAGAGCGGCAGTCGCTCGGCATTAAACTGCAACCGGTTTACCTGACCGCCGCGTTTGGCAGGGGCGCGACACGTGTCGGGCAAAAACACAATGGGCGCCTCCAGCCCTTTGGCGCCATGCACAGTCATAATCCTCACCGCCGAACCAGCCCCTTCCATATCGCGTTTAATCTCCTGTTGGCCTTGGCGCAACCAATGCACGAAGCCTTGTACGCTGGCTGCATGGCGCGTTTCATAGGCCAAGGCAAGGCGCAATAATTCGCCGATAGGGTCATCGATTTGACTGCCCAAGCGCGCGCTCAAAAGCTTGTGGCCTTGCTGCTCGCCCAAGAATTGCGCCAATAATTCATAAGGCGCCAATTTGTCCATATGGTTTTGCAACCAAATAAGGCGGCCATAGGCAGTCTTTATATCGCTCGGTGCCGATGGCGCTCTGGCCGCGGTTTCAAGCGCTTGCCAGAGGCTTTGGCTGCGCGGGCGCGCCAGCTCATACAGCGCCTCTTCGCTCAGCCCGCCAAGCGGACTGCGCAGAACAATCGCCAGCGATAAATCATCCTCGCGGTTCAGCGTCACATCCAGCGCGGCCAGAATATCCATAATGGCAATCTGCTCCAGCAAAACCATCCGGTCGGCACCAGCCACAGCAATCTGGCGGCTTTTCAAAGCGCGGGTCATTCCCTCGACAAAGCCGCTGCGCGTGCGCACCAGAATTAAAATATCGCCAGCCGAAATATTCTGCGTTTTATCGTCCAACAGCTCGGCTATTTTGGCGCTCATGCGTTCGGCCAATATGGCGGGCCCAGTGCTGGCCTCTTGCGCGCCTTTTTCGGGGGTCGCCCAAGGGTCTAAATCTTCTTCCGGCTCGGGCGGCACTTCGACCGGCCAAAGCTCCACATGCCCTGGCTCGCCCGCGCGAAAAGCTTTATGCTCCACCGCATGGTCTTGCGCGCTGACGCCCGCACGCCGCTCTGGCGTGGCAAACACAAGGTCGACAAATTTCAAAACTTGCGGCGTCGAACGCCGCGACACCGTGAGCGGCACATAAGTTAGCTGGCCGTTAATCTCGTCAATGGCGCGTTTGAAATGCTGGAATTGCGCATCGAATTGCGTCGGGTCGGCGCCTTGAAACGAGAAGATAGATTGCTTCTCATCGCCCACGGCAAACAGCGTGCGCGCTATTTCGCGCTCGCTATCGCCGACGAAAAACTCATCGGCCAGCGCCCGAATAACCCGCCATTGCGCAGGGCTAGTGTCTTGCGCTTCATCGACCAGAATATGCTCCAGCCCCGTATCAATTTTAAACAACACCCATTGCGCCGCCCGCGTGCCGGTCAGCAAATGATTGGTGACACCGATTAAATCATCATAATCCAACACCCCGCGCCGCCGCTTTTCGGCTTCATAGGCGGTCACCAAAAACGCGGCAAAATGATAGACGGCCTGCGTCATTTGATAGGTGGCTATGGCGTTCAGCGTGGCGCGCAAATCCACCACTGCCTCGGCCATATCCGCCATGTGAGCCGCCAAATCGGGCGCGACTTCGAGGCGCTTTTTGGTCGCCAAACGCTTTCGTAAATCGCCATCCTTGGTCAAGAAAATCGGTGCCAATAATGCCCAAGCCGCGCGCGGGGTTTGCGTATCCAGCGCTTCCAACCATCGCGCCAAGCCTTGCGATTTTTTGATGTCTTCCGAGCTGCCCTCGGCCAGCCAAGCGAGCATGGCTTTGGCGGGTTTTTTATGGGCGCGAGCCAAAGCCTCCAGCGCGGTTTCGGGCTCTTGCAACGGCAAGCTGAGGTCTAAATGTTTGGCCAAATCTTGTAAGTTTTTGGTTTGCGCGCTGGGGTTTAAAAACCCGCGTCGCGCAATAATGTCGCGCCCTAGGGCGGCAAGGTCTGGCTCGCTGAGCGCGCGCGTCAATCGGGCCATACTGGCGGTCAAATCGCCTGCTTCGGATGTGGCTTCAGATGGGCCTCCCAAAGGAGAGCCAACCAAGGCACGCGCCACAATGGCTTGCTGAATTTCTTGCGCGTCTTGCTCGTCCAGCAATTCAAATTGCGGCGACAGGCCAGCCTCCAGCGGAAAGCGTTTCAGCAGGCTTTCGCAAAACCCATGAATGGTTTGCACCCGCAAGCCGCCGGGCGTCTCGAGTGCGCGAGCGAATAAAATCCGCGCGCGGCTCAAATCTTCCAGCTCCACATCGGGGCCCAATCGAGCCGATATTTCGGCGCGCAATTTGGCGTCTTCCATTAGCGCCCAATCGGCCAGCAGAGTGAACAAACGATCTTGCATCTCGGCGGCGGCCGAGCGCGTATAGGTCAGGCACAACAGCCGCTCGGGCGCCACGCCGTCGAGCATGAGGCGCACCAAACGCGAGACCAACACATAGGTTTTGCCCGAGCCCGCATTGGCTCCCACCCAAGCCGAAGCGTTTGGCTGTGTGGCCGCATGAGGAGATGGCGGCGCCTTGTCAGACTGGCTCATGTCAAACTGGCTCATGCCTCGCCTCCCGCCGCATCTTCCCCATCTTCCCCATCGGCTTGCCATTCTTTGCGCCGCGCCAAATGGTCATAAGCGCCGCCAAAAGTCGTGTTGCGCGGGCGGATATGCACCAAATAGGGACGCCGTTCATCGCGATATCCAGCGATTAGCTTTTCCACCATAGCGCGCACGCCATCCACCAAAGCGGCTTGGCTGTCGATATGTGTGGCCTCGCCTGCAGGCTCGCGCCCCGTGAGATGCAAATAGCTCAATTGATGCGTCAGCCCTGGCGACCCCGCCTCGGTGACGCCAAATCCACCGGCCTCCAAAATTGCCGCCTCGAGGGTTAATTGCGGCGAAAGATGTTTCTCGACACTCGATTTGCTGGGCGGTTGGCCGGTTTTATAATCGATAATATCAAAGCGGCCATCGTGGCGTTTATCGATACGGTCGGCCTTGGCGGTCACCCGAAAGGGCGCCCCCAAAACATCCAAAGTCAGCTCGCCCTGCACTTCCGTATAGCTGGTCTCTACCTCGCCTTGGCGCTGCGTTTCATAATCGGCCACCCATTGCGATAGGCCGACAAGGCGGGCTTGCCAATATTGCAAAACGGCCGCTCCGCCTGGACGATTTTTCTGGGCATCGCGCGCCAGCTCCATTAAGGCGCCCGCAATGTCCTCGCTTTTATGGCCTTGCGTGCGCACTAAATCTTCCATCAGCCCATGCAATAAAGTGCCGCGATGGGCGGCCGATGCAGGCGCATCGACGGGTTCCCATTCGCGCAAGTTCAAAATCTTCTTGGCGTAAATCTCATAAGGATTATGCAGCAAAGTCTCGATTTGCGTGACCGAAAGCTGCTCGGGGCGCGCGTCTAAGGGCGGCTTGGGGCGCGGGCTTTGGGCGCTTTGCACCTGCTCGGCGCGGTCAAACCGCGTCCACCAATCGAGCAATCGATATTGCTCTTGGCGCGGTAGTTTCCCCGACAGGGTTTCCAACCGCCGCAGCCAACGCGCCGCCACACTGGGCGCGCCATCGGTTTTCTCAGCCCGCGTCAGATAGGTAATCGAGGCCGCCGCCCCTTGCACAAAGTCATGCGCCGCCAAACCGATTTGGCGTTCGGGCTGGCTCATCCCCAAAGCGCTCCGCATGGGGCGCGACAACCACGGGCCGGTTTCGGGCATCGGCGGCCAACTGGTCTCGTTCAGCCCGCCCAAAATCATCACATCGGCCTGCATCAAACGCGCCTCTAACGGCCCCCAGATGAACAGCCGCGCATGGGTTGGCATTTGCCGGCGCAGGGTTTGGCGCATCATCCACATATCTAAAATCGCTGGCCAATCTTGGCGCGCAATCGGCCCTGCAGCATCGGCGTGTTGGTATAATTTATCCACCAAATCAGCCAAGGCGCGGCCTTCTTCGGTGGCCACAAATAGACCCGAGGTCGGGTCTTTTTCGTCGCGCTCGTCACCCTCGTCGTCCGCTAGCAAAAGCGCTTCGGCACAAGCCAAAAGCCCATCCAAATGTTGGTTCATCGGCGCTTCTAGCGGCACATCTTGCAGCGGCGCATAGGCTTGCGACAGGCGCGCCAAAAACGCCTGCAAATTGGCGCGCGCGTCCTCGTCGAGGCGCGGATGATGGGTCAGCGCATCGCCAAGCCCGGCCAATCCACCTTGTCGCCTTGGGCCGCGCAAAAAATGCTGCTCCAACAATCGGATGTGCGCGCGATGGGTTTTGCGCTCGCTGGCCAAATACACCAGCGGATGCTTCAGCATGGCCAATAAATCAACCGGCGCAAAATCGCTGGCCGCACAGGCCAGCACCAAACGCAAAAACTTGCCGCGTTCGCTATTCGACAATGGCTGCCCCGCACTATCATCAATCGTCACGCCCCAGCGGCGCAGCTCGCTGGCCACGCGGCGCGCCAAATTACGATCGCGCGTCACCAGAGCGGCGGTTTGATTTTTCGTCGCCAAAGCCTCGCGCATCCGCAAAGCAATGACGCCGGCTTCCGAACGCGCATCGGGGGTCTCGACCAAATGCAAGTTCTGCAAAGCTTCCGCCTCTAAGCCCGTTGCAGGCGCGCCCGCTTTTGAGGCCAAAATTTGCGCCGCCCAACTGGCCGTATGCGCGGCTGGCACCAAAGCCAAATTAAGCCGCTTGGCGCGCGCCGAAGCCGACGCACTGCCCGGCCAGACCTGCACTTGCTCGCGCGTCGCACCAATATGAGCCAGCAATTGCGACATGGCATATTGCGGATGGGCGAAATCATTTTGAATGGCACCCCATAACTCGTCATCGGCTTGGCTATCGAGGCCTGGCAAAATAACACTGCCTTTGGGCAGGCCCGAAATCACTCTCAATAAATCCGCCGTCGCCTGAATGGAACCCGTCGAGCCCGCCGCAATAATTGGGTGTTGAGGGGGGTTATTATCCCACTCCAGCGTGCGCTGGGCGAGCAATTGATTGCGCCTATCGGTCGGGTCGAGGCAGCCCATATTGGCCACATCGCGCGTCCAAATATCGGTGATAATGGTCAAGAAACTCAGCGTTTGTTGCCAGTTTTCGGCCAAATCATCCGGCACTAACTGGGGCAATTCTTTGAAATCAATCTGCTCGTTTTGGGCTTGGTCAAAAAAGCTTTCGAGGTCAAACGCCAGTCCCGATAATTTGACCGGATTGAGCGGTTGACCCGCCAGCTCGAGCCAGCGGCGAATGAGTGGCAGCAAATAAAAATGGCGCGCCATTGGCTCGATGGCTGGCGCCAATTCCAGCCTATCGCGACCTGCTTGGGGCGCATCTTCATCCATGTCGCCCAAAGTTTCGATGCGCGGCAGCAAAAGCGCGCCCGTGCCTTCGGCCTCGGCCAATTGCAAAAACAAATTAGCCAGTTCGCGCGCCGCCCGCCGCGTCGGCAGCAGCACTTGCACTTGCGATAATTCGCACGCGCCATAAAGCTTGCTCCGCGCCGTCTCATCAAACAGCGTGCGCGCAAGATTATCCAAAAACGGTTGGCCCGAGGCTATCGAGAAAAGGCGCGGTGAATCACTCATGGTTTATGATATCACGAGCGGCGCTTGCGGGGGCTTGCCCGCCAGAAGAAATATGAGGGCAAAATTACAGCGCGGCCTCGGCCTCGGCGCGCCCTTCTGGCGTGCCGACATGCATCCATAATCCGTCCAACACATGGCCATAAAGACGCCCGTTCGCTTGCGCCAAATCATAGGCTTGGTTCAAAGAAAACGCGCCCTCTGGCAGCGTGGCAAAAAGGCTGGGCGAGAGAACCTGCACGCCAGCAAAAATATACGCCGCCTCCGCCTCTTGCTTGCGGGTCAATTGCCCATCGCCACGCATCGTATAATCGCCCGTGCCATCATAGCCCGTCGCTTGCGCGCGCGGGGCGAGCAGCAAAAGCGCGTCCATTTGTTTCGGGTCAAAACGCGCCAGCAAGCCATCCAAAACTGGGCTGTCTTCGCGCCATAGCACATCGCCATTGGCCACAAGAAACCCTGCGGTTTGCGAAGTCGGCGCCAAATGAGGCAGCGCGCGTTTGACCCCGCCGCCGGTTTCCAACAATTCATCGCGCTCGTCTGAAATCACAATATTGGCTGTGCTCGAGCGGCTGGCCAAGGCGGCTTCTATGGCCTCGGCTTTGTGATGCACATTGACGACAATCGTCTCTAAGCCCGCCGCTTCCATACGCCCCAACATGCGAGACAAAAGGCTTTCGCCGCCGATTTTCGTTAAAGGTTTGGGCGGGTCTTGGGCGCGCGCGCGCATGCGGGTGCCTTTGCCAGCGGCCAATATCATCGCGGTATTCATCGCTCAACTGACCCCAAATAATCGGGCGCATGCGCCTCTAGCCAGTGCGCCACAGGCGCCAAGGCAGGGTGCGCCATATGGCTTTCGAGATAGACCAAGACGCGCGGCAAATGTTTTAAATAGCCTGGCTTATGATCGCGCTCGGACAGGCGCACGAAAATACCCGCAATCTTTAAATTGCGCTGCACGGCGCATATCGCATAGGCGGTTTGAAAGGCCTCGCGCGCTGGCTCGTCCGCCCCAAAGCGCGTGGCGCAATAATGCTCATAAGCCGCCGCTTGTAATTCGGGCGCCACATCGACGCGAGCATCGCATAAGAGCGACGATAAATCATAGGCCGCATGACCCGCCAAAGCGTCTTGCACATCAATCAGCCCGACCCGAAACCGCGCTTGCGCGCCCTCGCGCCACAAAAGATTGACCGAATGATAATCGCGCAAAACACTGACGCGAGGCGCCCGCAAAAGCGTGTCGCCCAATGGCTCCCAAAGCGCGTGCCAGCTTTGCGCGGCCGCAGGCGGTATCTCGATGCCGCGATAAGGCAAATACCATTGCGTAAAAAGGCCGGCCTCCACCGCTTGCACTTTGCCATCATAGGGCGCCAAAAATTCTGCCGCAGGGCTTTGATGCAAATGCAAAAGGTTCGACACCGCCTCGCGATAAAACACCGCGCGGTCGATTGTTTCATCCATGGCGATATGGCGGTCGCCAAAGTCTTCCATCAGGGCAAAGCCTTGCGCCTCGTCGCGCGCCCAAATTTCGGGCGAGGAAAGCCCATGCGCGCCCAGCCAATCGACCATGGCGCAATAGGCCGGCATGGCCTCGGCCAAATGCGCCACTTGGCTATAGGGTTTGCCATCATAAATAGCCGGCCCATCGGGGCCTTTGGCCCAATCCATCAACACGCCTTGGCGCCCGTCGGGCAGGGTCAGGCGCTCATAGCGCCGCGTCGAGGCATCGCCAGCCAGGGGCGCGCGCGTTCCCTCGCCCCACCCCGCTTGGGCAAGAAAGCTTTGAAGGGCTGCTTCTCTGGCTTGCGCGGCCTTTAGTGGCGCAATGATTTCGGGCGCCGCTTCGATGATAATCTGGCGCGCGTCTGGCGCGCCCTCGACCAAGGATAGGGTGACGCTCACGGTGGGGTCGGGCAAAAACCCCTCGGCACGGCTGGCCCATTCCAACAAACAAATGTCGCTCTCCAGCGCGTCCAAAAGCCCTAGCTCTTCGACTTCCGAGGCTTCGGAGAGGCGGTATAAATCACTGTGTATAATCGCCGGCGTGCACGTCTCATAGGGCTGCATCAGCGTAAAGCTTGGACTTGGCACGCGCGTCTTTGGCCCGCATTTGGCTTTGATGAAGCCGCGCGCGAAAGCGGTTTTACCCGCTCCCAAATCACCTTTTAGAAAAATCAACCAACCGGCTTTGGCTTGCCCCGCCAGCCAAGCGGCCAGCCGCAAGCTGTCTGCTTCTTGCGCAGCATGAAAAATAAAACAAGGTGAAGTGCCAGCCATACTCGCTTTTAAGCCCATGGCTGGCATTCGGCAAGTTGCTTAGTAACGATAATGCTCGGGCTTGAACGGGCCGGCTTGTTGAATGCCCAGATAATCGGCTTGATCATCGGATAATTCGGTCAGCTTCACGCCCAATTTGCCCAAATGCAAACGCGCAACTTTCTCGTCCAAATGTTTCGGCAAGACATAGACTTGCTTTTCATAAGACGAGCCATTTTGCCAAAGCTCAATTTGCGCCAATACCTGATTGGTAAACGAGGCACTCATCACAAAGCTTGGATGACCCGTGGCACAGCCCAAGTTCAGCAAGCGACCTTCGGCCAGCAAAATAATGCGTTTGCCATCTGGAAACTCAATTTCATCCACCTGCGGCTTCACATTATGCCATGGGTGGTTTTTCAAAGCGGCGACCTGAATTTCGCTATCGAAATGGCCAATATTGCCGACAATCGCCCGGTCTTTCATCTCGCGCATATGCTCGAGCGTGATGATGTCTTTATTGCCCGTTGCGGTGATGAAAATATCGGCCATCGGAGCGGCATCTTCCATGGTCGTGACTTCATAGCCTTCCATGGCGGCTTGCAGCGCACAAATCGGGTCGACTTCGGTGACCATCACGCGCGCGCCTTGCGAGCGCAGACTTTCTGCCGAGCCTTTGCCGACATCGCCATACCCACAGACAACGGCAATCTTACCCGCCATCATCACATCGGTGGCGCGTTTCACGCCATCGACGAGGCTTTCGCGGCAACCATAAAGATTGTCGAATTTCGATTTGGTCACACTGTCATTGACGTTAATGGCAGGAATTTTGAGCGTGCCATCTTTGGCCATATCATAAAGGCGCAAGACACCGGTGGTGGTTTCTTCCGACACGCCGACGCAATCGTCGAGAATTTCAGGATATTTTTCGTGGCACAAAGTGGTCAAATCGCCACCATCGTCCAATAGAATATTCGGCGTCCAGCCATCGGGGCCTTTGACCGTCTGCTCGACGCACCACCAATATTCTTCTTCGCTTTCTTCTTTCCAAGCAAACACAGGCACGCCCGTCGCGGCAATCGCAGCCGCCGCATGGTCTTGGGTCGAGAAAATATTGCACGACGACCAGCGCACTTGCGCGCCCAAAGCCGTCAGGGTTTCAATCAGCACCGCCGTTTGAATGGTCATATGCAGGCAGCCCGTCACGCGCGCGCCTTGCAGCGGTTTGGAAGCGCCAAACTCTTCGCGCAGCGCCATCAGACCCGGCATTTCGGTTTCGGCAATGGCAATCTCTTTACGACCCCAATCGGCCAGCGAAATATCGGCTACTTTATAATCTTGTGTCATGAAAGACCTCTTTCTCTATCTCAGCAGGAAACCCTGAATTGCGCCAGTTTTAGCAGCCAAGCATCGGCTTGGCAATAGTCATATAAAGTTTTCTTTATGTCGTTATATCCACCCCGAAGCGGGCTGGCGGGCTTAGTCTTCGCCGAACTTATCGTTGACCAATTGCGTTAAAGCGTCGAGGGCGGCTTGGGCTTGCGCGCCCGAGGCCGATAAGGCGATGGTGCTGCCGAGGCTCGCGCCCAGCATCATCAGCCCCATAATGGACGTTGCCAAAACGCTTTCGCCATCTTTGCTGACGTTCACTTGCGCGTCGAATTGTTCGGCCAATTTTACAAATTTAGCCGAGGCGCGCGCGTGCAGCCCGCGTTGATTGGTGATTTGCACTTGCACGTCAGGGGGGGAACTCATGAGAGACGCTCACAGTTTTAAGTATTGGCCAGAACTTCGCTGGCGACCGAGATATATTTGCGCGCCGCTTCCTTGGCCTCCAAAACCGCCTCGGGCAACGCCATACTATCGCGGATGGAGGCAAATTTAATCAGCATCGGCAGATTGATACCGGCAATCACTTCCACTCTATCTTTCTCCAATAAAGAGATAGCCAGATTGGACGGTGTGCCGCCAAACATATCGGTTAAAAGCGCCACGCCTTTGCCGCTATCGACTTTCGAAATCGCATCGACAATATCTTGGCGCCGCTTTTCCATATTATCATCGGGGCCGATGGAAATCGTCTCGAGCTGGCTTTGTGGGCCGACCACATGTTCGACGGCCGCCTGAAATTCCTGCGCCAAAGCGCCATGCGTTACCAATACCAAACCAATCATCTGTGTCTCCTTCGCGCGCTTATTAGGCTCTCTCGCCCCAGCGGCAGTCATTGCCATTTCAAGATACCTTAAATTTCATAAATTCCGTCATCGGAAAACGCATTATTTTTGGCCGCCGCCCCACCCAAGGCTTGCAGCGCCGTCTGGATAATCATCGGCGTGGCGCTATCATGCGCGTGCAAGCGCAAACGCGCAACGCGACCCTCGCCATAATTAAACCAATCGGCAGGCGCCATGCGCGCCACGTCGTCGCGCGCGCATAACTCGACCGCCAGATGAATGGGCGCGCGGCTGATATAGGCGCGGCGCACCACCCCCAACCCGCGCAGCTCCAATAGCCCCCGCAGGGTGTCATGGGGGCTGGCAAAAATTTGCCCGTCTTGCTCGTGCAACACCAAGCGATCATCGCCAATGAATTCGCCCTCGCAGATCTGCAACAGACGCGCCGTCAAACTCGATTTGCCACTGCCCGACGCGCCCAATAAGACAACCCCGCGCCCGTCTATCGCCACCGCACTGGCGTGAAATATCTCGCGGGGCGAAGCCGAGGCACCCATGGCTATTTGCCCCGTGCGGCAGCCGCCGCTTTGCTGGGCAAATCAGCCCGCGGCAAAGTTAAGGTAAAATAAGTGCCTGTGCCATCGGGGCGATTGTCGGCGGTTAAATCGCCGCCATGGGCGCGCGCGATTTGGCGCGAAATCGATAGCCCCAAGCCAGAATGACCCGCCGCATGAGACTGGTTGGAAGGCTGATGCGTGCGGTCGGTATAAAACCGCTCGAAAATCTTTTCTTGCGTATCGGGCGCAAGGCCGGGCCCCTCGTCCGCCACAATCATGGCGACATGCGCGCCATGCGCTTGTGTGGTCACAAACACGCGCCCGTCCGCTGGGCTGAAAGAAAGCGCATTGGAAATAAGATTATCGAGGATTTGGGCAATCGGCGATTTTTGCGCCAAGACCGGACAGACCGCCTCGGCGCGCACCACCAGCTCTCGTTTTGGACTGGCCTCCCCCAAGCCCTCGCCAATCGCGCCCGCCACATCTCGGCTCAATTGCGATAGGTCGAAAGCCTCGCTGGCGCCGCGATTTAATTCGGCGTCGAGCCGCGTGGCATTGGCAATATCGGAAATCAATCGATTGAGCCGCTGCACATCATTATCGATAATGCCCATCAATTGCGCGTGCGCTTCGGGCGTTTGGCTGCGGTCGGTATGCTCGATGCTCTGCACGGCGCTATGCAGCGAGGTCAGCGGGTTTTTCAGCTCATGCGCCACATCCGCTGCAAAGCGGTCGATGGTGTTAATGCGGTCGAGCAAGCGCCCCGTCATATCGCGCAAGGACGACGATAATTCGGCAATCTCATCGCCGCGCGGGCTGTAATCGGGAATCGTGTCCAATCCGGGCAAAGTCGGCGAATGGCTGCCAAAGCCGCGCATCGCCGCCGCCAATCGGCGCACGGGGATAATAAAAGTCGCGGCTAAAATAAGCGAGGTCAACACATTCACCACCAAGGCAATGCCAGAGAGCTGCAAGACGGCTTGGCGTTCTTGCGCCAATATAGAATCAATTTCGCCAGGCTGCGTCGAGACCATAAGCGCGCCAATGATGGCTCGATAGCCCTGCACGGGAACCGCGACGGTGAGGATATCGCCACCCTCTTCGGATTGGCGTTGCAAGCTGGCGGTGCGTCCGCGCAAAGCCGCCACCACTTCCTCCAAGCCACGACCATCGGCGGCATTTATCTCGCTCAATAGCGGCGCCGAGGGACGAAAAAAACGCTGCGTCGACTGCCAAGCGAAAGTCAAAAACCCCGGCATTAAATCATCGGTCTCCATGGGCGGCAGAGATTTGGAAATCACCCGCGCCGAGCGATCCATATGGGCGCTGTCCAAAACCAAATCGCCATTTCCCGTATAGAGCCGCAACCGCGCGCTGGAGACTTGTCGAGATTGGCTCATCACGCGCTCGGCATCGCGCAATTGCCAACGCGCTTGGCCGCCATCGCGCAACAGGCGATCTAGCAGAGAGGGTTCAAAAAACTGAAACGGATTATCGGGCTGCGCTGTCTGGCTGAGGGCGCCAGCAATCAGGCGCGCTTGCGCTTCTAGGTTTTGGCGATAGGCATTGGTCAAAACCTGACGGGTTTCGCTGAGGATTAAAATGCCGCTAACCAATACCAAAAGACCGAGCATGTTCAGCAAAATCAGCCGCGCCAAAAGCGTGCGCGTGGGGAAGTGAAAAGAAGAAGGCATAAAACGCATTAGTCGGTTTCTTTAAACTTATAGCCAACGCCATAAAGGGTCTCAATGGCGTCGAATTGTTTGTCGACGGCGCGAAACTTGCGGCGCAATCGTTTGATGTGGCTATCAATGGTGCGGTCGTCGACGTAGATTTGGTCGTCATAGGCGGCGTCCATCAGGGCATCGCGACTTTTTACCACACCCGGGCGGCGCGCCAACGCATCGAGAATCATAAATTCCGTCACCGTCAGCGAAACCGCAAGCTCGCGCCACAGGCAATCATGGCGGTCGGCGTCGAGACGAAGCGGGCCGCGCACTAAAATCGTGCCATTATCGTCTTGCGCTTTTGCCGATTTCGGCTCGGCGCGTGCCTTGGTACGACGCAAGACCGCGCGGATGCGTTCGATGAGGAGGCGCTGCGAAAACGGCTTGGTGATATAATCATCGGCGCCCATTTTAAGGCCAAACACTTCATCAATCTCATCGTCTTTACTGGTTAGAAAAACCACGGGCATTTGGCTGGTTTGGCGCAGTTTTCTGAGCAATTCAAGGCCATCCATGCGCGGCATTTTAATGTCGAAAACGCCGATATCCGAAGGCGTTTGCGCCAAGGCCTGCAAAGCCGCTTCGCCATCGGTAAAGCTGCGCACGCCAAAACCCTCGCCTTCCAGCGCCATGCGAACCGAGGCCAGAATATTAGCATCGTCATCGACCAGAATAATTTGTGCCATATGTAACTCCTTTGCCAATCCTAGGCTTTTGCGGCGGGGAAGAGAAGCCGCGATGATAAAAAACTGCGGCGCGCGCGTTAGGGTGGCTCATTTCATTTGTTTGGCGCCGCGATTGTGGGCGTCTTGGGGGCGAACGCAAATCATCAACATGAATTGTGGCAAGGGTGCGGCAGGTGGCTTGCGTCTCGTGAAAAGGTCGCATATATTCCGGCATCCGCTCACGAGGGGCGCATGTTTATTTGGCACCCGTTTCTGGCAAACGGGCAGGGGATTTAAATCATGAAACAAACCGGTTTCTACATCAGCAAAAACGGCATCGACCATCAAGGTCTGGATAAAGCATCCGCGATTCATTGGAATTTGCGTCCATCGCAAATCTACGAAATGGCTCTGGCGCGCGGCGAAGGCGAAATTGCCGATAGCGGGCCTCTTTTGGTCAAAACCGGCTCTCACACAGGGCGCTCCGCGCAAGACAAATTCATTGTCCGCGATGCAACCACTGAAGACACCATCTGGTGGGACAATAATAAGTCGATGACTTCTGAGCAATTCGATGCGCTCCACGCCGACATGTTGGACTATTCCGCCGGCAAAGAGTTCCTCGTGCAAGACCTGTTTGGTGGCGCCGATGCGACCCACCGTCTTGCGACCCGCGTGGTCACTGAATTGGCTTGGCACTCGCTGTTCATTCAAAACCTGCTGATTGAGCCAGAGACCCAAGAGCTAGACGGGTTTGACCCAAGCTTTGTGATTATGAATTTCCCCGGCTTTAAAGCCGATACGGCGCGCCACGGCAGCCGCACGGAAACGATGATTGCGGTAAACTTTGACAAAAAACTCGTGTTGATTTGCGGCACCTCTTATGCGGGCGAAACCAAGAAATCGGTTTTCTCGATGTTGAATTACGCCCTTCCCGCCAAACGCGTGATGCCGATGCACTGCTCGGTGAATGTGGGCGATGCTGGCGATAGCGCCGTATTCTTTGGTTTGAGCGGCACCGGCAAAACCACTCTCTCGGCCGACCCGAACCGCGTTTTGGTTGGCGATGATGAGCATGGCTGGTCGGAAAACGGCGTCTTCAACTTTGAGGGCGGCTGCTATGCGAAAATGATCAACCTGTCGGCGGAAGCCGAACCTGAAATTTTTGCCACCACGAAACGCTTCGGCACCGTGCTGGAAAATGTGGTGATGGATCCCGATACTCGCGAGTTGGATTTCGATGATAATACATTGGCAGAAAACTCACGCGGCGCGTATCCGCTGAGCTTTATTCCCAATGCGTCGGAGACCGGAACGGCGGGTCACCCGAAAAACATCATCATGCTGACCGCCGATGCCTTTGGTGTCTTGCCGCCTATCTCGCGCATGACCCCGAGCCAAGCCATGTATCACTTCTTGTCGGGCTACACGGCCAAAGTGGCTGGCACCGAAAAAGGCGTGACCGAGCCAGAAGCAACTTTCTCGACCTGCTTTGGCGCGCCTTTCATGCCACGTCACCCATCCGAATATGGCAACTTGCTGCGCGACCTAATTGCCGAGCATGACGCCAAATGCTGGTTGGTCAACACAGGCTGGACGGGCGGAGCTTATGGTATTGGCAATCGCATGCCGATTAAAGAAACCCGCGCGCTGTTGTCTGCCGCGCTCGATGGCAGCCTCAACAATGTCGAGTTCCGCGTCGACGAAAACTTCGGTTTTGATGTGCCCGTCTCGGTGCCAGGGGTCGATGGGTCGATTTTGAACCCGCGCGATACATGGGCCGATAAAGACGGCTATGACGCGCAAGCCAAGAAATTGGTTGCCATGTTCGTCAATAATTTCGATAAATTCATGGACCACGTCGACGAAAACGTCCGCGCGGCAGCTCTTGCGGCTGAATAGTCCTGAATAAATCAGGTGAATAATTCAAAAGGCGGGGCTTATACCCCGTCTTTTTTGTATTTAACTCATATTTTTCTAATTAATATTATTAATCAATCATAATAATCATACTATTAATGCGCTTCTTCCCAATTATTCGCCGACATTGCATCTACAACGAGGGGAACCGACAGGGCTAGCTTCGGCGCGCAGGCGTTTTCCATGGTTTGGCGCACAATTTCTATCAATTTCGGGCAATCTTCTTTCGGCGCCTCAAAAATCAACTCATCATGCACTTGCAGCAGCATCCGCGCATCCGTTAGCCCTGCTTTTTTGAGGGCTGCTGGCATTTGTATCATCGCGCGGCGAATAATATCGGCCGCTGTGCCTTGAATGGGCGCATTAATGGCGGCTCGCTCAGCAAACGCCCGCCGCGCTGGAATTTTGGCGTTAATCTCGTTCAAATGCACTTTGCGGCCGAACAAAGTCGTTACATAGCCTTGCGCTTTGGCCTCGGCTTTTACCGTTTCCATATAGTCTTTAATGCCCGGGAATTTGGCGAAATAAGCGTTGATATAATCGCTGGCCTGCCCGCGCGAAATGCCCAGCTGATTGGCCAAGCCAAATGCCGAAATGCCATAGATAATGCCAAAGTTAATCGCCTTGGCGCGGCGGCGCACATCCGAGGTCATCTCGGCCAAAGGCACGTTAAACATTTCCGATGCCGTCATCGCATGAATATCGTGTCCTGACTGAAACGCGTCCCGCAGCGCGTCAATCTCGGCCATATGCGCCAAGACCCGCAGCTCAATTTGGCTGTAGTCCGCACTGACCAATTGATAGCCCTCGGGCGCCACAAAGGCCGTGCGAATGCGCCGACCGTCTTCGGTGCGGATGGGAATATTCTGCAAATTCGGGTCCGACGAAGACAGACGCCCCGTGGTGGTGGCGGCCAAGGAATAAGACGTATGAATGCGCCCCGTCTCGGGATGAATAAAGCCCGGCAAAGCATCCGTGTAAGTCGATTTCAGCTTGGCCAAGCCCCGCCATTCCAACACCAAGCTCGCCAGCTCATGGCCATCGGCAGCAATGCCCTCCAGCACTTCGGCACCCGTGGCCCAAGCGCCGGTTTTGGTTTTCTTGCCGCCAGGCAGAGCCATTTTATCAAACAGAATATCGCCAAGCTGTTTCGGGCTGGCAATATTAAAGGTCTCGCCAGCGGCCGCGAAAATGGCCTCTTCCATGCCGGCCATTTTTTGCGCGAACTCGCCCGAGAGGCGCGAGAGAACCGCGCGGTCGACCTGCACCCCAAGCGCTTCCATTTCGCGCAACACTGGCACCAAAGGCCGCTCGGTAGATTCGTAAACCCCCACCATATGCTCGGCCGCCAAACGCGGTTTTAAATGCCGCCAAAGCCGCAAAGTCACATCCGCATCTTCCGCCGCATAAGGCACCGCCTTGTCGAGCGGCACTTGGTCGAAAGTAATCATGCTCTTGCCGCTGCCCAGCAATTCCTTGATGGGGATGGGCGAATGGTCGAGATATTTCTGCGCCAGAAAATCCATGCCATGGCCATGCGCGCCCGCATCCAGCGTGTAAGACAAAAGCATCGTGTCATCAAAGGGCGCCACCTCCAGCCCGTGACGAGCGAGAACTTGCAAATCAAATTTGGCGTTTTGCAAAATCTTGCGTATCGACGGGTCGCGCAAAAGCGGTTTTAAAATCGCCAAAGCCTTGGCCATATCTATTTGGACGGGCGCGCCATCGCCAAAATCAAGCCCATCACTGGCGCCATGTTGCAGCGGCATATAGGCCGCCTCGCCGGGCGCCACGGCCATGGATATGCCGACCAAGCGACATTTCATCGTATCCAAACCATCGGTTTCTGTATCTATCGCCAACACGCCCGTCTCATAGGCACGCGCCACCATGGCCTCAAGCTGCGCCTCGGTGTCTATGCAAGCATAGCTGGCCGCATCGATGGGCGCCATGACGGCGGGCAAAGCCCGATAGGTGCCCACTGCCTCTTTTTGGGTGGCGGTTTGCGCCGCTGGTTTTTCCTCGGCGGCCAAAGCGTCCGATGCCTCAAAGGCTTGCGCATCCCAATCATAGCGCGTGGCCAAACGTTTGGTCAGCGTGTTGAATTCCATCGCTTTGGCAAAGCCCAATAATTTGGCGCCCTCGGGCGGGCGCATCACCATATCGTCAAAGCCGACGGGCATGGGCGTGTCTTGGCGCAAGGTCACCAGCTCGCGACTGATGCGCGCTTGCTCGGCAAATTCGATGAGATTCTCACGGCGTTTGTTTTGTTTAATCTCCGAGGCGCGCTCCAAAAGCGTATCGAGGTCGCCATATTCGTCGATCAATTGCGCTGCGGTTTTAATGCCGATGCCCGGCACGCCCGGCACATTATCAGCGCTATCGCCAGCCAGCGATTGCACATCGATAACTTTATTCGGCGCGACACCAAATTTCTCCAGCACTTCGTCGGGGCCGATGAATTTATCTTTCATCGTGTCGACCATATCAATCGTGCCACCGACCAATTGCATCAAATCTTTATCGGAAGAGACAATGGTTACGCGCGCGCCCGATTTGGCGGCTTCCACCGCATAGGTAGCGATTAAGTCATCGGCCTCAAAGCCTTGCAAATCAATGGCGGGAATATCAAAAGCTCGCACGGCCTCGCGCACGAGGGGAAATTGCGGGCGCAAGTCTTCGGGCGCGGGCGGGCGATGGGCTTTATATTGGTCGTAAATATCATTGCGGAAAGTTTTTCCCGAAGCGTCAAAAATCACTGCCAAATGGGTCGGGGTTTGCGCCGCGCCCATATCGTTCAACAGCTTTAGCAGCATATTGCAAAACCCCGATACGGCGCCAACCGGCAAGCCATCCGACTTACGCGTAAGCGGCGGCAGCGCGTGATAGGCGCGAAAAATATAGCCAGAGCCATCGACCAAATAGAGGTGGTCGTCTTTGCTTAGCGGGCTCGAAGCTGGGGATGGGGTCATGGGGGCGGGTCTCTCTCTTAACGATTCTCTTTTATCACTCTAGCAAAGCGCAGAGGCAAAGAAGACATCAAATGGCGTTTTGTCGATTTATTCCCCAGAACAAAAATGCTACACTTTTGGCTCTCGGGTTTTCGGGATGTCATAAGGATTATACTATGTCTGAATTTGCGCTGCGCGCTCAAGGTCTCAAAAAAACCTATAAAGCGGCTGGCAATGCGCCCGCCAAACAAGCCCTCAAAGGCATTGATTTAAATGTGCCGCGCGGCTCGATTTTTGGCCTTTTGGGGCCAAATGGGGCGGGCAAATCGACCTTCATCAATATCCTCGCCGGCATGGTGATGAAAACCGAAGGCACGGCCTCCGTGTGGGGCTTTGACATTGACGAAAACCCCCGCCAATCGCGCGCCTCTATTGGCATTGTGCCGCAAGAATTATCCATCGACCCGTTTTTTACCCCGGGCGAAATTATGGAGTTTCAGGCGGGCATGTATGGCGTGCCGAAATCGGAACGCCGCACACTGGATATTTTAAAAGCCGTCGGCCTTGACGATAAAATAAACGCCTATGCGCGCACGCTGTCGGGCGGTATGCGGCGGCGTTTATTGGTCGCCAAAGCGCTGGTGCATAATCCGCCGGTTCTGATTCTCGACGAGCCAACCGCAGGCGTGGACATTGAGCTACGCCGCCAGCTTTGGGATTATGTTTTGGAGCTAAACGCGCAAGGCGTAACGATTGTTTTGACCACGCATTACCTCGAAGAAGCCGAAGAGCTATGCGATACCATCGCGATTATCGACCAAGGCGGATTGGTGGCTTGCGACAGCACGCAAAACCTATTGAGCCAAATTGATAATAAAACCCTGCTCATTCGCCCCAGCGCCTCGCTGACGGCGGCGCCTGATTTGGGCGGCATCGCCTGTCAGTTGCGCGAGGATGGCCGTTTGGCGGTGCAGTATAATCCGGGCGACATGCACGCAGGCGCGGTCATCGGCGCGGTGCAAGGCGCGGGCATTGAGATTGTCGATTTAGACACGCAAGGTGCCGAGCTGGAAACCGTATTTATGAAATTGACCCGTCAAAAATAATCTCGAAAAGGAGCTTCCCATGATCGGACGTTTAAACCATGTCGGCGTTGCCACCCCTTCCATTGACGAGGCGGTAAAGCTGTATCGCGATGTGCTGGGCGCGACGAAAATTGGCGAAAAATTTAAAATGGAAGAGCAAGGCGTCTGGGTCTGTTTCGTCGATTTGCCGAACAGCCAAATAGAGCTTATCGAGCCGATTGACGAGAGCAGTACCATTATGGGGTTTTTGAAAAACAATCCGCTGGGCGGCCAACACCATGTGTGTTTTGAGGTCGACGACCTATTGGCGGCACGCGACGACATGGTCGCCAAAGGCGCCCGCGTGCTAGGCGAGCCGCGCATCGGCGCCCATGGCACCCCGATTATCTTCGTCCACCCAAAAGACATGGGCGGCATGTTGGTCGAGCTGATGCAGGTTCCCGAAGCTGGGCACTGACATCTCCCCACTCTCCGCGCCTTGACCTAAACACGTGAGACTGGCAGTCTTTTGGCATGACTTTTTCAACCTTCTGTCCGGGAGCGCAAAATGTTCAAATATAAGAAAAAAGACGTGGAAGCCATTGTCATCCGCGACTTCGATTTCGCCTTTCCAGAAGACCTAGAGCCTGTATGGATTCCGGGAAAACGCGTGCGCAGCCATATGTTTAACGGCCTGTCTTTGACCATGCCGCACCTCGAGCCTTTTCTCGTGAAAAATGGCCGAGAGACCGCCAGACATGTCGAAGACCCTGACTTGCTTCAAGATATCCGCGATTTTTGCGGCCAAGAAAGCCAACACTATAAATGCCATCGCCGCCTGAACGATTTGCTGAGCGCCAATGGCTATCCAGAATTTGCCCAAGTCGAAGAGAAAATGGCCAAGTCTTGGAAAGACCTGAGCGGCAAAAGCCTCCAGCATCGCCTTGCCTATTCGGCCGGATTTGAGACCATGACCAATGGCTTTACCCGCTGGCTGCTAAAAAAGCGCCTGCAGCTATTTAAAAATGCCGACCCGCATATCACCTCCTTTTGGCTGGTGCATATGATTGAGGAAACCGAACATAAAACCGTCGCGTTGGATTGCTATATGGCTTATTCGGGCCGCTATTGGCCGCGTTTCTTCGGCGTGTTCCACGGCTCCTTTCATGTCGTCGGCCATGGCCTGAAGGCCATGATGGTGGCGCTGAAAAAAGATGGGGTTTTGCATAAGCCCAGCACATGGCTGGAGCTGGCACGCGAAATGAGTTCGATGATTTATCATGTCGGCCCGTTTTTGCTGCGCGCCCTGCTGCCTTGGCACGATGCGCGCGATGAAATAGACCCCGAATGGATGCAGGAATGGATTCGCGGCTATGCCAATATGCCCGCCTCGCACCCCATCCCCTTGCTCGACACAAACCACCCAGACATGCCCGTGCCGTTTGAGGCTGTGCCAGCTGGCGAATAATTTCTTTGGAGGAACCCGCGATGGATCGATATCAAAAACTCATGATTGCGCATGGCTTCTTGGTCATTCTGGTCAGCCTTTTGGCTGGCTTTATGCTGATGTTCAACTTACTGGGCGGGTTGGAAATTTGGCCCGGAAAATTCCTTGAGTTTGGTGTCTATGGCACCACCGAAGGCTGGGTGCGCGCCCATAGCGGCGGCGTGACCAATGGCTTGCTCACGGTCATCGTGGCATTAACCTTGCCCAAGCTTGAGATTAGCGAAAAAATGATGGGGTTTTTTGCCTGGGGGTTGATTTACTGCGCTTGGACCTTCACGGCCTTTTATTGGATTGGCAATGCCTCGGGCAATCGGGCTTTGAGCATCGGAGACAATGTTTTTGGCGCGGCTGATTGGCTTAGCGTCATCGGCTTTTTGCCCGGCTTGCCGAGCATTTTCATCGGCCTTGCGGTGCTATACATCGGCGCGCGCGGTGCGTTTCGGGCGATACAAAACGACTAGGCAACTCAACCCTTAGGCTCTGATGCGCCAGCAACGCATTTGTTTGGTGAAGTCGAAAAAACTCGCTATAAGAGCGATAAGCACCCGTAGCTCAGCTGGATAGAGCGCTGCCCTCCGAAGGCAGAGGTCACAGGTTCGACTTCAATCTCGCTAAGTCAGCTCAATCAAAACAATCAATAAAAAGCCAACAAAACCAATGGAATCCAAACAAAGGTATTGGCTACTGGCTTTTATGTCAAATTCGCCAAGCAGGT
>Ga0115572_10000302_pt1 | contig 42386 bp, 34 predicted proteins | sample COGITO_mtgs_1206_FD_88681 | JGI IMG/M metagenome (GOLD analysis project Ga0115572, IMG submission 88681) | Pelagic marine microbial communities from North Sea - COGITO_mtgs_120607 | ecosystem: Environmental > Aquatic > Marine > Epipelagic | place: Germany:Helgoland, sampling site Kabeltonne... | reverse complement strand
GGGAACTCGACCTCGAACTTCGACGTCGCGAACTCGAGAATCACTGCGTCGGAGCCAGGCTCCTGGGCGCCGAACTGGTTGCAGGGAATACCAAGCACAACCAGGTCATCGTTATCGTTGTAGAGCGTACACAGACCTGCGTACTGGGGCGTGAGGCCTCAATTACTAGCGACGTTGACGACGAGGGCGAGCTTGCCCTTGTAGTCGTCGAACGCCACTTGTTCACCGGTGATGGACGTCATCGTGATGTCGTGGAATTTCACAATCTCCGACCGTACTCCCTTGGCTGGGCGAACAGTCGCACGGGGGCGCTTTTGACTGGATATAATCTGGTCATCGCATGTCTGAAGACCACCAACCTTTGATGAACCGTTGGCTCCGAGCGGTACATCATCCTCCCAGTTGCTGACTTGATGTCGGACGGATTGCTGACTGCGCTCGGACTCCTCGCCGTTGTCCTGCTGATTGCTGCGAATGGGTATTTTGTGGCAGCAGAATTCGCCTTTGTCGCGTCCCGGCGATCGAAGTTCGTAGAGGGTGCGTCCGATGGCGATAAGCAGTCGATCCGAGCGCTGGCTGTCCATAAGCGGCTCAGCTTCATGCTCTCTGGAGCACAGCTGGGGATTACGGTTACATCTCTCGTGCTCGGGTTCATTGCCCGCCCGGCAATCGCCGGAGCGATCGAACCGGTGCTTGACGGGGTGGGCATCAGTGAAAGCGCCTCGTTCGGGGTTTCGCTCGTAATCGCTTTCGTGCTGGCGACAATTGCACAGATGGTTTTCGGTGAGTTGGCGCCGAAGAATCTCGCAATCGCAAAGCCGGAGGCAGTGGGGCGGGCAGTTGCCGGCTCGACGCTGCTTTTTATGAAGGTTGCCGGTCCGATGATCCGTCTGTTTGACGGTTCGGCTAACCGGTTGTTGAAGGTGTTCGGCGTCGAGCCAGTGGAGGAACTACACGCAGCCGTCTCGACCGAAGAACTCGACTTAATCGTCGACTCGGCTGCAGAGTCGGGACACTTGACTATCTCGCAGGCCGGCTTGTTGGAGCGGGCAATCGATTTCGGCGAGCTCGAAGCTTCTGACGCGATGGTCTCCTGGAACAAAGTCGTGACGATCGCCGGGTCAGCGACCGCCGCTGACCTGCGCGATGCGATGGCTTCGTTCCGGTCGCGCTTTCCAGTGGTCGACTCCAACGGCAAGGTGCAGGGCATCGTCCATGCCAAGGACCTGCTTGGCGTCGATCGATCTGAGTACGACAAAGTTTTGGTCCAATCACTAATGCATGAAGTAATTGCCGTGCCCGAGGCAGCGCGCTTGACGATTGTTCTCACCCAGCTGCGAGCACATTCGACAGAGATGGCGCTCGTGATCGACGAGTACGGCGCACCCGCCGGCATCGTGACGCTCGAAGACATCGTCGAGGAACTGGTCGGTGAGATTGAGGACGAGTACGACCCGGCTGAAAGCTCGGAGCAGACACAGACCGCGCCCGGAGTGTGGGTGGTGTCAGGCACCACTCGGCCCGACGAGATCGAGCGAGCGTCCGGTCTTGAACTCCCCGCCGGTGAGTACGACACCGTCGCCGGACTCGTCTTGGACAGACTTGAGCGGCTGGTCGAGGTGGGCGACTCGGTCGTCGTTGACGGCGTGCTGATCGAGGTCACCGACGTCGACGGTTACGCAATCGAAGAGGTTCGCCTCCAAGTCCTCATTGGCGGGGATGAATCCGAGGTCTATGTGGCCGGCCCGGAGATAGTGCCGCCTGATGCTGAAGAAGCTTGTTCGTGAACCCGAGCCTGATAGCGGCCGAGGAGGGTATTCGTGTTGCATGGGGCGCTCTCGGGCTTGCCATCGTTCTGCTTGCGTTGAACGGGTTTTTTGTAGCTGCCGAGTTCGCCCTGCTCGCCTCGAGGCGGTCGCGCATAGAGCAGCTCGCTGCTGACGGCAACCGCAGCGCGAAGTCGGCGCTCGCCGGGATTAGAGAGTTGACGCTGATGCTTGCTGGCGCCCAATTAGGCATCACAATGTGTTCTCTCGGGCTCGGGCTCGTCGCCGAACCGGCAGTCGCCGCGATCTTTGAGGGCGTGCTAGGGGAGTGGTTCAGCCTTTCCGACACGTGGACGCATCTCATCGGTTTCACGTTGGCGCTGTCGATTGTGGTGTTTCTGCACATGGTGGTGGGTGAGATGGCGCCCAAGTCGTGGGCTATTTCGCACCCAGAGAATTCGGCGATGAAGCTGTCCCGTCCGTTCCGAGCATTCGTCACGGTGTTCCGCCCTGTGATCTGGTTGATGAACGGCCTTGCCAATCTCGTGGTGAAGGCGGTGGGGGTCGAGCCACAAGACGAGCGAGCGATGGCGCACTCGCCAAGCGACCTTCTCCTATTGCTCGACGAATCGGCGGGTCAGGGCGGGCTTGCAGCACCCGAGCACGAACTGCTCACCCGTTCACTGGAGCTTTCGGGGTTGACGGCTTCCGCAGCGATGACGGTCCGCCGCGACATTGTCGCTGTCTCAGCCGACTCATCTGCGCAAGTGGCGGCATCCGAGGCGCATCGAACAGGGAGAAGCCGGATCATCGTATTCGAGGGCGACCTTGACCACGTCAAAGGATTCGTCCACGCAAAGGACCTGCTCCGCCTGCCGACAGGGAGTTGGGAATCGACCGTGGTCGGCAAAATCACGCGGCGGGTGATGGTCACCCCCGAGTACCACCGACTCGAGGACTTGCTGCTTGAGATGCAGACCGAGCGGCAGCACATTGCATTGGTAATCGACGAGCACGGCACTGTTGTCGGGCTCGTGACCCTCGAAGACGTTATCGAGGAACTGATTGGCGATTTCAACGACGAATCCGACTTGCGTCATGGAGAGTGCGCGCGACTCGACGACGGCTCGTTTCGGGTTAACGGAACGCTTCGTTACGACGAGTTTGAGGAGTTCACCGGCATTGCACTCCCGGATGGTGAGTGGCAGACCGTTGCCGGATATGTAATCGCTGCTTTCGACGAGATCCCTGCGGTCGGCGACCGAGTCGAGACCGAAGTCGGACAGTTCGAGGTGTTGTCGATGGATGCGTATGCGATTGACTCTCTGCGTGTCAGCCTCACGGTCAGCGGCAGTTGAGGTGGCTCGCTCATGACGAAACGTGAGAACCGGCGACCATGAATTGTGCGGATTGGTCCTACTATTCGGAGGTAGCGCTGTCGGTGACGTGCTACTCGAAGTAGCCGAGATGCCTGGCCGGCTGAATCGCTGGGAATGCCGTCGTCTTGCGGGCGACGGTCTCGATGCAGCTCAGAATTGCGAACTCGACTGCTGCAGCCCATGGTCCAGCTGGGGCGGAAGCGATCTGGTCGAAGTATGCGGGGCGCAGGCTGTGCCCGAAGACGTACGCATCGGCCGTTTCGTCATACTCACCGGTGATCGTGAACCATGCGATCCGGCCCTGCGTGTGCGAGCGGGAGTGAGGCCGCTGATCCAAGCTGCGGCTGGGGTGAATCTGGGTGCGGCCAAAAAAAGATCTAGAGGTCACCGATTGATGGTGGCGCGGATGCTGCTCAGCCTTGGGGTTAAGGTGATCGAGAGAACGCACGTTCGTTCTCGGTAGGGTAGGCAAATGACCGACGTCGTTGAAAGCGCCGCCGTTGACAGTGTCGCCAAGAAGATCAGAGTCGAACAGGACTTGGCATTGCTGGGCGGCGACGTTCAGTCGGAGAACTACGGGGTCGATGACGACCGGCGGTTCATGGTCGAGTCAGAGTTCCAGCCTTCTGGGGCGCAACCGGCGGCTATCTCCGCACTCGCAGATGGGGTCGAGGAAGGGCAGCGGTTTCAGACCTTGCTTGGCATCACTGGTTCGGGAAAGTCAGCCACCATTGCCTGGACAATCGAGCAGGTCCAGCGTCCAACGCTGATCCTTGCTCCGAATAAATCACTCGCAGCTCAACTCGCACAAGAAATGCGTGAATTTTTTCCAAACAACCGTGTCGAGTACTTCGTCTCCTATTACGACTATTACCAGCCTGAGGCATACATACCGTCGAGCGACACGTTCATCGAGAAGGACTCGTCGGTCAACGACGAAATCGACCGTCTGCGGCACTCGGCGACCGCTGCGTTGCTCACCCGGCGTGACACCATCGTTGTTGCCTCAGTCTCGTGCATCTACGGGATGGGAAACCCTGACGAGTACCGGGGTCATCTGCTCGACATGAATGTTGGCGTTGACTACGACATGCGCTCGATCCTGCGCCGTCTCGTCGATATGCAGTACGACCGGAACGACATGACTCTCGGGCGTGGCAATTTCCGGGTGCGTGGAGACACCATCGAGATCCACCCCGCCTACGAGGAGAACGTGCTTCGAGTCGAGATGTTCGGTGACACCATCGAGCGAATCACCACGATTGATCCGGTGACGGGAGAGAACCTGCGCGACCTTGATCGCGCATACGTGTTTCCCGCCACGCATTACGCCACGTCCGCCGAACGTCTGCAGACGGCGATGGGCAAGATCGAAGCCGAACTCCAAGTGCGGCTCGCCGAGTTTGAGGAACAAGGGAAGTTGCTTGAGGCGCAGCGGCTGAGGATGCGCACGTCATATGACCTTGAGATGATGAGCGAAGTTGGCTACTGCAACGGTATCGAGAACTACTCGATGCACATGGATGGCCGCAACTACGGCGAGCCGCCGTTTACGCTGCTCGACTACTTCCCTGAAGATTATCTGCTCGTGATCGACGAGAGTCACGTCGCAGTCCCACAACTGCACGGCCAGTACGCTGGCGACCGCAGTCGCAAGAACATGCTCGTCGATCATGGATTCCGTTTGCCGTCGGCGCGTGACAATCGTCCGCTCACCTTCGAAGAGGTGCTCGGCCGGGTCAACCAGGGCATCTTCGTGTCAGCGACGCCCTCGGAGTATGAGACGCGCGTATCGACCAACCTCGTCGAGCAGGTCATCCGTCCGACAGGACTGGTCGATCCGGAGGTCATCGTTAAGCCGACGAAGGGTCAGATCGATGACCTCATGGAGCTCGTCAATGGTCGCATTGCGATGGGCGACCGCGCGCTGGTTACGACTCTTACCAAAAAGATGGCGGAGGATCTCACGGACTACCTCCTTGAGCAAGGTCTGCGCGTGCGGTACCTGCACTCAAACATCGACACGATCCAGCGAATCGAGATTCTCAGAGCGTTGCGGCTCGGCGAGTTCGACGTACTCGTCGGCATCAACCTGCTCCGCGAGGGCCTTGATCTGCCCGAGGTGTCGCTCGTTTGCATCCTTGATGCTGACAAGGAAGGCTTTCTTCGCTCTGAGACGTCCCTCATTCAGATGATAGGTCGTGCCGCCCGCAATGTTGACGGTCAGGTCGTGATGTACGCCGACAAGATCACCGACTCGATGACTAGCGCGATCGAGACCACGCAGGAGCGCCGCAAGATCCAGCTGGCCTACAACGAAGAGCACGGGATCGACCCTCAGACGATTCGCAAGGCCGTCGGTGACATTCTGTCAATGCTGCGCGGACCGGAGGATCGCGCTGTGGTACCAGGCAAGGACCGCCGCCGACAGCGTGAGCGGGACAAGGTGAATACCGAGTTGAAGAACCTCCCGCAGCAGGAACTGGCTCGGCTTATTCAGACGCTCGAAGAGGAGATGCACGCGGCATCTGCCGACCTCAAGTTCGAGTATGCTGCGAAACTTCGTGACGAGATCAATGATCTCCGTCGGCAGGTCGTCGACGCTGGCTGAGAGCAGCCAATCGAGCCCGCCTTGGTACTCGTTTTGTCGTCTCGCTGCGCGCATCAGCCCGTTCAGATCTCAAAGGCCCCGAGCCGAGCTCAGGCAGCTGGGCGGAGGACGACATTGAGACATTCTGGAACACATGTTCGCCGGGTAGTATCAGTCGCTCATGGCCCCAAGCACGACCGCCTCTGCCACCCCCGCCAAGAAAAAACGCAGCGCCCGCGCTACCGCGGATCAGCCTCAAATTGTCGTTCGCGGAGCGCGCGAGCACAATCTGAAGAACATCAACGTCGAACTCCCGCGTGACAAGCTGGTTGTGTTCACGGGGCTGTCCGGCTCGGGCAAGTCGAGCCTGGCGTTCGATACGATCTATGCCGAGGGGCAGCGACGCTATGTGGAGTCGCTGAGCTCCTACGCTCGCCAGTTTCTCGGCCAGATGGACAAGCCCGACGTCGACGTGATCGATGGGTTGTCGCCAGCGATCTCGATTGATCAGAAGTCGGGCTCAAGAAATCCGCGATCTACGGTTGGCACAATCACGGAGGTCTACGATTATCTCCGTCTGCTGTACGCACGTATCGGGGTGCAGCACTGCCCGAAAGACGGGACTCTGCTTGAGCGGCAGACCCCGCAGCAGATCGTTGACCGAATTCTGGAGATGGAAAACGGGGTTCGGTTTCAGGTGCTCGCCCCGGTTGTGCGTGGTCGCAAGGGCGAGTACGACACCCTGCTTCAGGACCTCTCGGGCCAGGGGTACGTGCGTGCAGTGATCGACGGCGAAACGGTCGATATTGATGAGTTCCTGAAGCGGGATGAGCGTCTCGCGAAGTACGAAAATCACAAGATCGCAATCGTCGTCGACCGGCTCGTGCTGAAAGCGGGAATCGAGCGTCGGCTGACCGACTCGCTTGAGGGTGCGCTCACGCTGGCCGACGGCGTGGCTGAAATCGAAATCGTTGACCGTGATGCGAAGGGCGGCGACTCGGAGAACGAGCTGATCACCTTCAGCCAGCACCTGGCTTGCCCGGTCTGCGACAACAGTTTCGACGAGCCGGCGCCCCGTAACTTCTCGTTCAACTCGCCGTACGGCGCATGTGCGGTCTGCGACGGCCTCGGCACAACGTTCGAAGTCGATCCAGAGTTGGTGATTCCCGACGGCGAGATCGCCTTGGTCGACGGAGCGATCGCTCCTTGGCGCAGCGCGAACACCCAGTACTTCAAACGGATGCTTGAGTCCGTCGCCAACATTAATGACATTGACCTCGCAACTCCGTGGGAGGACCTCACCGCCAGACAGCAGCGGGTTGTGCTCCACGGCGTCACGGGCAAAATGACAGTCAAGTACAAGAACCGCTACGGGCGTCAGCGTTCGTACTCCACCGAATACGAGGGTGTCATCCCGTGGCTCAAGCGGCGCCACGAGGGCAGCGACAGCGAGTGGGCGCGGGAACAATATGAGGGATACATGCGCCTAGTTGCGTGTTCGACATGCGGCGGTGCTCGTCTCAAACCTGCCACCTTGGCGATCACGATCAACAACAAGAACATCTCCGAAGTGAGCGACATGTCGATCGGCGAGTCGGCGAAATTCCTCGCTGCGCTCAAACTCTCCGAACGTGACCGGATGATTGCCGAACGCGTGACAAAAGAGATCAATGCGCGACTGGGCTTCCTGCTCGATGTCGGACTCGACTACCTCACGATGTCTCGTTCGGCAGGCACGCTCGCCGGCGGTGAAGCGCAGCGCATCCGCCTTGCCTCACAGATCGGTTCGGGCCTCGTCGGAACGCTGTACGTGCTTGATGAGCCATCGATCGGTCTTCATCAGCGTGACAACCAGCGGCTGATCGACACCCTGACGCGCCTACGTGACCTCGGCAATACGGTGATCGTCGTGGAGCATGACGAGGAAACGATCCGTACCTCAGACTGGATCGTCGACATCGGCCCGGGCGCCGGTGAACACGGTGGTGAAGTCGTGTACGCGGGCCCTGTCAAGGGCATCACCAAGGCCAAGGAGTCGATTACTGGGCAGTACTTGACGGGCAAGAAGTCGATCCCCGTTCCGGCCGAGCGTCGGTCCCAGAGCTTCGACCGGTTACAGATCGTCGGTGCGCGTGAGCACAACTTGCAGGACCTCACCGTTGAAATACCGCTAGGCAACTTCGTCTGCATTACTGGCGTGTCAGGGTCGGGGAAGTCGACGCTGATCCGCGACATCCTGCTGCCCGTCCTGATGCAAAAGATCTATAAGTCGAAGACGCCAGCCGGTAAGCACAAGCGGATCAACGGCGTCGAAAACCTCGACAAGGTGATCGACATGGACCAGTCCCCGATCGGGCGAACGCCGCGCTCGAACCCAGCGACCTACACCGGCGTGTTCGACAAGATCCGCAAGCTTTACTCGTCGACCAACGAGGCCAAAGTCCGTGGGTACCTGCCCGGGCGGTTCAGCTTCAACGTCAAGGGTGGTCGCTGCGAAGCTTGCTCGGGCGACGGCACGATTAAGATCGAAATGCACTTTCTCCCCGACGTGTACGTGCCGTGTGAGGTGTGTAAGGGAGCGCGATTTAATCGCGACACTCTCGATATTGAATTCAAGGGCAAGAACATCGCCGAGGTCCTCGACATGCCGGTTGCTGAAGCCGTTGATTTCTTCGCGAACCAGCCGGGAATCGCGCGCTACATGCAGACGCTTATGGACGTGGGTCTCGGATACGTGCGGTTAGGTCAGTCGGCGCCGACACTTTCTGGTGGCGAGGCGCAGCGGGTGAAGCTGGCAACCGAACTTGCGAAGCGTTCGACAGGCCACACGATTTACCTGCTCGATGAGCCGACGACCGGTCTGCACTTCGATGACGTTCGTCGTCTCCTTACTGTGCTCCAGCGTCTCGTCGACCAGGGCAACACAGTGCTCGTGATCGAGCACAGCCTCGACGTGATTAAGACCGCCGACTGGATCGTCGACCTTGGTCCGAACGGTGGATCGGGTGGTGGGACAATCGTCGCCGAAGGTCCGCCCGAGCAAATTGCTGCAGTCAAAAAATCGTATACCGGGCACTACCTGCGTCCACTTCTTCCAACCGCTGGCGACAGTTGAGCCATATCGCTGCGGTTGGGGCGGTCGACGTCAGCGGTTGCGGAGGCGCTTGCTGAGTTCGTTGAGGCGTTCCTTTTCGGTGCTCGAAAGAGCGTCCATGCCCTGATCGCTGATCTTGTCGAGCAAGCCGTCGAGTTCGGCCTGATCTGCCGGTAATTGGCCGGTGGGTGTAGGGGGCACGGGAATCGATGCGTCTTTGTCCTTACGCCACGGACCTTCCACGACTCGCTGACTGGCACCACCTCGTTTGGGCCGTTTTGGCTTAGTCGGCTTCGACCGACGGCTTTTCGAAGAGCGGCTCGACCCGCCTCCGGAGGAACCGGGCCCGAGTGGAATGTGCGGAATCGGCCACGCCGTGGCGAGTCCGAGACTTCGCCCGGCGCTGAGTGCTGTAGCTACCGACGTTAGGAGGAACAGGATGCCGCCTGCTGCTCGTTCGCCGGTGAACTGGAGGAGCTGCAACATCGTGAAGACGGCGGCGATTGCCCAGATCGGGACGATCTCGAACCAGCGAACGTTCGGATACGTAGCGGCGTACACCCAGATACCCGCGAGGAAGAGCGGCCCCAGCCCGAATGCCACGCTGTCGAAGTCAAACTGGTTGTTGAAGGCCCCGAGGATAGACAAAATAATCGCCGGGACCATCGTGACCGCAGAGATCCAGGTGAGAAATTTTCCGCGCCCAAACAGACCCTCCAACTGCTGCCCGAAGGACCAGAAAAAGGCGACGCTGATCAGCGCGAAGAACCCCGGGATCTCGGCGATCGGCCATGTGACGACACGCCAGATTTCCCCGTTGCGCACTTTGGCGCCATTAAAGACCAGACGCTCAAACAGCGGTGGGCTCGCCGCCCAGATGAACATCGAGAAAACGGCGAGCGAGGTGATGATGTCGACGGTCGTGACGTCGTAACGAGCAACTCGAAACCATCCGTCGTTCGGGCGGCGGCGAAATAAGGCGGCGAAGTACTGCGACATTGAGCCCCCACGGTATCGCCACGTCCGTATCCTGAGCACGTCATGGTCACGCGTCCGCCAGCCGGCACCATCCCCGACGAACCCGGTTCGTATCAATTTAAGGACAAGCGCGGCCGGGTGATTTACGTCGGTAAGGCGTCGAGTCTGCGGCAGCGACTCTCCAGCTACTTCCAGAATCCGCGCAACCTTCATCCGCGCACCGCCCAGATGGTGCAGATGGCGGAGTCAGTCGACTGGACGATCGTGCGCAACGAGGTTGAAGCCTTGATGCTGGAGTACTCCCTGATCAAGGAGCACGACCCCCGCTTTAACGTTCGGCTGCGCGACGACAAGAGTTACCCGTTCCTTGCTGTCACCAACGACGATGTCTGGCCGCGCGCGATGGTGATGCGGGGAACGAAGAAGAAGGGCACTCGCTACTTCGGGCCGTATGCACATGCGTACGCGATCCGTGACACGCTTGACCTGTTGCTGCGGAGTTTCCCGATTCGGACGTGTAGTCAGAACAAGTTCAACGAGCACGAGCGACTGGGCCGGCCATGTCTGCTCTTTCATATCGAGAAGTGTTCGGGGCCATGTGTCGGCGAGATTGAGGAGATGGAGTACCGCCAGCTTGTTACCGAACTGTGCCAGTTCCTCGATGGTGACACCGACGCGATCGTCACGCGTCTGGAGACCGAGATGCGCACGGCGGCCACGGATCTGGAGTTTGAGCGGGCGGCCCGTCTGCGGGACCGGCTCGACGCAGTCCGCAAGGCGGTCGCCAAGCAGCAGATGGTCGCCGACAAGGACGAGGACCTCGACGTGATCGGTATCGCCGAGGACGAACTCGAAGCATCGGTACAGGTGTTCTACGTCCGTAAGGGTCGCGTCATGGGGCGGAAGGGCTTCGTGCTCGACAAGGTGGAGGAGCTTACGCCGGGCCTCCTGATCGATCGGGTTCTCGAATCGATGTACGGCGAAGAGCCGGTTGTCGGCGTGCCCAAGCAGGTGCTGGTCCCGTACGCGGCTGACGACGTGGGGACGTACGAGGAGTGGCTGCAACTCATCCGTGGTTCGAAGGTCCAGGTCCGGGTGCCCCAGCGCGGGGACAAGAGGGCATTGCTCGAGACGGTTACGCGCAACGCACACGAGGAGTTTACGCGCCACCGGATGAAGCGAGCGAGCGACCACAACACGCGAAGCCGGGCGCTCACGGAGTTGCAGGCCCATCTCGGCCTGCCCGAAGCACCATTGCGGATCGAGTGCTACGACATGGCGCACCTGCAGGGAACCGACTACGTCGGTTCGATGGTCGTCCTCGAAGACGGGCTGCCTGCCAAACGGGAGTATCGACGATTCAAGGTGAACGGTGTCGGGGGGAACGAGGTCGGCAGCGGCAGCGACGACTATGCGGCGATGGCCGAAGTGGTGCGTCGTCGGCTCACGGCCTACCTCGCCGAGAAGAACCGGCCAATCGACGAACAAGATGGTGCTGACGGAGGCGAGGGCAAGGAGCGCAAGCCCGGCAAGTTCGCGTACCCACCGCAGCTGTTGCTGGTCGACGGGGGCAAGGGGCAGGTCAGCGCGACGCAACAGGTCGTCGAGGAGTTGGGTCTCGCCGACGAGATTCCGGTTGCCGGGCTGGCCAAACGCTTCGAGGAGATCTACGTTCCCGGCCGCTCGCAGGCGGTCGAGATCCCTCGCGGGTCTGAGGCGTTGTTCATGCTGCAGCGGATTCGTGACGAGGCGCACCGCTTCGCAAACTCCTTCCACCGTGAAAGGCGCAGCAAGCGAATGACTGTCAGTGCGCTTGACGGTATCGTCGGCCTGGGTGAGGTTCGCAAGAAGAAACTCACGCAGGCGATGGGTGGCGTCAACGCCATCAAGCGGGCAAGTCTCGACGAACTGAAGGCGAACACCTTCCTTCCGGATGCCGTCGCCGAAGCGATCCACGCGAAATTCCAGCCACCGACCACTTCGTGACGCGTCGACGATGTCGTGTCGGGTTCAGAGCTGGGAGGCGATGTCGTCGTTGAATCGCCGGTACGCGTCGAGTCGCGCTTCAGCGGTGTCGCCGAGCGCGAAGTCGGGCACGATGGTCTCGTCGAATCCGTCGTCCGCGTACCGCCCCAGCTGCTTGATGAGATGATCGTCGGAGCCGGCGATCGATCGGTTCCCCATCTCTCCGGCGATTATCCCGTCGATCGCGCGTTGATCATCGACCATGAAGATCAATGCCTGCACGCAGGAGTGCATCGAATCGGGGTCGGTGTCGGCGGCGCAACATGACTCGGCGAAAACGCTGCGGCGATCGGCGGCAAGCTCGGGTACACCCCACGTGTTCCAGTCCTGAGCATGCTGCGCAGTGATGCGGAGTATCCGCGGGCTGCCGGTGCCGACGAGGATCGGGAGCGTTTCCTGGACCGGTTTCGGGTCGGACGGCGCATCGGTGATGTCGTAGAAGTCGCCGTGGAATGTGGTCCGGTCGCTGTCGAGTAGCGAGCGAACGATCTGAATCGATTCCTCGAACCGGCTGACGCGCATGCCGGGGGTCTTGAGGGGGATGCCGTAGGCCGCGTGTTCGTTGATCTGCCAGCCGGCACCCAAGCCGAGTATTAAGCGGCCTTTCGAGAGCCGGTCGAGCGTCGCCGCGCGATTGGCCAGCAGCGCTGGGTGATGGATCGACGTGGGAGCGACGAGCGGGCCGAGTCGCAGGCGGCTCGTGACCGCTGCAACCGCGGGCAGGATCGACCAGCACTCGTGGACGTCACCGGGCGCAAGCGACTCGTCACCGGTGTTCGGCATGTAGTGGTCGGCGTACCAGAGACAATGCCAACCGGAATCGTCTGCCTAGTGGGCGAGGTCGAGCACTTCATCGGGAGTACGGGACGGGTTGGGCCAGACGGAGAACCTCACGGTGCGACCATACGCTGCACGCATGACCGAGGAGTTGTGGGAGACGCATGCCGACTGGTGGATCGCAGGTTTCACCGACGGTGCCGACGCGGAGTATGTCGAGCAGATCATGCCGCTTGCGGCGGCGGAACTCGACGGGGCCAGGCGCGTGCTTGACATTGGGTGTGGTGACGGCCAGATCAGCCGCCTCGCTGCGAGTCAGGGAGCCGACGTGGTCGGGATCGACCCGACCTGGAACTGTGTGCGCGTCGCCGCTGACCGTGGCGGAGGAGCGGGGTATGCTCGTGCCGGAGCTGCTGCGTTGCCCTTTGCCGACGGCTCGTTCGACACCGCGGTTGCGTGTCTCGTGTTCGAACACATCGACGACGTCGACGAAGCGATCGCCGAGGTGGCCAGGGTGCTCTCACCCGGCGGCACGTTCTGCTTCTTCCTCAATCACCCGATCCTCCAGGCGCCCGGCAGTGTGTGGGTCGACGACCACATGGTCGATCCGCCCGAGCAGTACTGGCGTCTCGGGCCCTACCTCGACGAGACCGAGACCATCGAAGAAGTCGAGCTCGGCGTGTGGATCCGGTTCATCCACCGGCCGATGTCGCGCTACGTGAATGTGCTGGCAGCGAGCCGGCTCACGATCACGAGGATGCTCGAACCGGCGCCGCCTCCGGGGTTCCTCGGCCAGGGGCCCGGGTACGCGGCCAGTGCGGCGTTCCCTCGGCTGTTGTACGTCCGGCTGACGAAATCCGTCTGAGCACTACGCTGGCATCATGGCTGAGAGCGTGCTCATCACCGGGTTGTCGGGAGCGGGCCGGTCGGCGGCCGCCGACGTACTCGAGGACCTCGGTTGGTACGTGGTCGACAATCTCCCGACGACGCTGATCAACACGATCATCGACCTCGCTGCGAAACCGGGAAGTGACATCGGCCGGTTGGCCCTTGTCGCCGGACGTCGTCACGACGAACTCCTCCGACATGTCGGTGAAGTGCGCGCCAGCGGGCACCAGGCCACCGTCGTGTTTCTCGATGCGTCGACTGCCGAACTCGTGCGCCGGTACGACGCCACGCGTCGCCGCCACCCGCTGGCGGATCAGGCCGACGGTTTGGTCGAGTCGATTCAACTCGAGCGTGAACAGCTCGACCCCGCACGAGCCGCAGCCGACCTGGTGATCGACACCACCGACCTCAATGTGCATCAGCTGAAGGAGCGGCTCGTGTCCGCGTTCGCGGAGTCGTCCGACTCCCGGCTGCAGGTGTCGGTCGAGAGCTTCGGGTTCAAGCACGGCTTGCCGCTCGATGCCGACCTGGTGATGGACGTGCGATTCCTCCCGAACCCGCACTGGCAACCCGACTTGCGGCCGTTGACCGGCCACGACCCGAAAGTTCGCGACTACGTCCTCGAGACAGCGACCGGCTCGGACTTCGTCGATCGCTTCGACGATCTGTTGTCGTCGCTGCTTCCGCAGTACGAGAACGAAGGACGCGCATACTTGACGGTGGCGATCGGTTGTACCGGCGGGCGCCATCGTTCGGTGGCGATCGCCGAGGAGCTTGCGGGTCGCATTCGGGACCGCGGCGTGGCCGTGCGGGTGATCCATCGCGACGTCTCGCGTTGATCGACAGCCGCGCCGATTCAGACCGCTACAGTCGAAGTCGTCAGCGACGTCCCCTCTGTGGGCGGCGCATGTGATCCCCCAGCAAGCACCACACCAAAGGAGCCCCCCACCATGACAGTTAGCGTCGGCATCAATGGCTTCGGCCGGATCGGTCGAAACTTCTTCCGTGCAGCAAAGCAGCAGGGCGCCGACATCGATTTCGTCGCTGTGAACGACCTTGGTTCGCTCGACGAGATGGCGCACCTGCTCACTTACGACTCCGTGCTTGGGGTCCTGCCCGATGACGTCAAAGTCGTCAAGGGCGGGCTCAAGGTGGGTGACGACACGCTTACGGTGCTCAGCGAACGCAACCCGGCCGACCTGCCCTGGGGCGAACTCGGCGTCGATGTCGTGATCGAGTCGACCGGCTTCTTTAACTCGCGTGACGCCGCAAGTGCCCACCTCGATGCCGGCGCGCCGCTCGTGATCGTCTCGGCGCCCTGCTCCGAAGCGGACGCGACCTTCGTTTACGGCGTCAACCACAAGGATTTCCGGATCAGCCAGCACAAGGTGATCTCGAACGCCAGTTGCACGACCAACTGCATCGTGCCGCTCGTCAAGGTGCTCGACGACAACTTCGGCGTTGTCGAAGGCCTGATGACCACGATTCACGCCTACACCGGCGACCAGAACATCGTCGACGGCCCGCACAAGGATCTGCGCCGTGCCCGTGCCGCCGCAGTCAACATCATCCCGACATCCACCGGAGCAGCCCGGGCGACAGCACTCGTCATGGAGTCGATGAAGGGCAAACTCGACGGCGGCGCACTGCGCGTGCCGGTGCCGACCGGCTCGCTCACTGACTTCACCGCCAACCTCAAGAAGAAGGCCACCGTCGAGGAAATCAACGCGGCCTTCAAGAAGGCTGCCAAGACTGGTGCCCTGAGGGACGTGCTCACCTACACCGAGGACCCGATCGTGTCGAGCGACATCGTCACCGACCCTTCGAGCTGCACGTACGACGCCGGGATGACCCAGGCGTTGGGCAAAATGGTCAAGGTCAACGGCTGGTACGACAACGAATGGGGCTACTCGAACCGTCTCGTCGACATGACGATGTTCGCCGGCTCTAAAGTCAAGCGCTGACCGGATCTCACCATGTCTGTGATCCCCACCCTGGAGGATCTGGAGGCGCGGGTCGGTGACCTGTCGGGCAAGCGTGTCCTGGTACGCACCGACTTCAACGTTCCGCTCGACCATCGCGACGACGGATCGGTTGAAATCCTCGACGACTTCCGGATCCGCGCCGCGCTTCCAACCATCGAGTGGCTCACCGGACGCGGCGCGTGGGTCGTCACAGCGAGTCATCTCGGTCGGCCCGAAGGCGAGCCGACTCCGAAGTATTCGATGGCGCCGGTTCGGACCCGACTCGCCGAGTTGGCCCCGGGCGTCGAGCTGCTCGAAAACCTCCGGTTCGATCCGGGCGAGACCTCCAACGACGCGGCGTTCGTCGATCAGCTGGTCGAAGGCATCGATGCCTACGTCAACGATGCGTTCGGCGCATCCCACCGATCGCACGCATCGATCGTCGGGCCACCGCAACGGGTGCCATCGGCGATGGGGCGGCTGTTGCAGAAGGAAGTCGACGTCCTGCTCGGATTGAGGCAAAAGCCGAAGCACCCGTTCGTTGCGGTGCTCGGCGGCGCGAAGATCTCCGACAAGTTGGGCGTGATCGAAGCGTTGCTGGAGACAGTCGACGCGATCATCATCGGTGGCGCGATGTGCTTCACGTTCTTCGCGGCCCAGGGCAAGCCGATCGGCAAGTCGCTGTTCGAGCTGGACATGGTCGACACCTGCCGTGACCTGCTGGCCAAGGCGGACGCCACGGGGAAGACGATCCACCTGCCCGACGACATCACCGGCACCGACGCCGATGGCAACTTCGCGCAGTTCGGATCGCGGCTGGGTGACGGCTCGATCGGCTACGACATCGGCCCTGGCTCGGCTGCAGCGTTCACCGACGTGATCATGGACGCCCGGATGGTGTTCTGGAACGGCCCGATGGGCATGTTCGAGGATGAACGGTTCGAGTCCGGGACGCGCACCGTTGCTCAGGCAATGGCCGACACCAAGGCGTTCACGGTGGTCGGCGGCGGCGACTCCGCTGCCGCGCTCGCCCAGTTCCGCCTCGACGACGAAGTCGACCACGTGTCCACCGGTGGTGGCGCAAGCCTCGAACTGCTCGAGAACGGCGACATGCCCGGACTCGAAGCCCTCCGCGCATCATCCAGTGCCTGACACCCGATGATGTACGACTGACCACAAGGAAGCTGACATGACCCGCACTCCACTCATCTCCGGCAACTGGAAGATGAACCTCAACCACTTTGAAGCCATCCAGACGGTGCAGAAGCTGCACTATCTGATCCCGAAGGGCGTGCTCGACAACGTCGAGGTGTCAATCCACCCGCCGTTCACCGACATTCGCTCGGTCCAGACGCTGATCGAGAGCGAGGATCTCGACTTCGCATTGGGAGCGCAGCACTGCCACTTCGAAGACTCGGGCGCCTTCACCGGCGAGGTGAGCCCGGCGTTCCTGGCCAAGCTCAACACGCAGTATGTGATCTGCGGGCACAGCGAACGCCGCGAGGTGTTCGGCGAGACCGATGAGATGGTCAACGCCAAGGTGCTGGCCATCATGAAGTACGCGATGACGCCGATCCTGTGCTGCGGCGAGACGCTCACTGAACGCGAAGCGGGGAAGACCGAGTCGAAAGTGCTCGGCCAGATCGATGCCGGTCTCGCCGGTGTGACCAACGAGCAGATCGCAGCGCTCGTGATCGCGTACGAACCGATCTGGGCGATCGGCACCGGCAAGACGGCAACCGCCGATGATGCCCAGACGGTGTGCGCCGCCATCCGGATGCAGGTGCGTAAGATGACCGACGACGCCACTGCCGATGCGGTCCGGATCCAGTACGGGGGCTCCGTCAAGGGCGGGAATGCTCCCGAGTTGATGAGCCAGCCCGACATCGACGGCGCACTCGTCGGCGGTGCAAGCCTCGACCCTGACGAATTCTCGCGCATCATCCAGTTCAACGGCTGAATTTCGGTCCTCGGACCGTCCGGAACGAATTGGGAACGTGCCAAGTCGGGCTTGACAGTTCGAACGCTATTGGCGGTATCACTACCGACCGGCAACAACCGCTGCTGTCCTCAGCAGTTTTCTATAGGGGGCGGTCCAGGTCTTTCGTGCAGTCCGGCACCGCACTGTCGATGCAGCCTCGAATGTTAATCTTTGCCGCAGCGCCGGTCATCGTAGACAAGGTTTGCGGATGACCGATGTGGCCCTTCAATGGTCCGAGCGCGATAAGGTTGAGGGCTGTGCGTGACGTTTTGACCTATGTGAGCCTTGTGATCAACGTCGTCTCGTTGTTCGGGCTGGTCGCTGGCATCCTGCTTCACAGTGGGCGTGGCGGTGGCCTCTCAGATATGTTCGGTGGCGGCGGTGGCGCAGCTTTGGGGTCGACGGCTGCCGAGCGGAACTTGAACCGAATCACGTTCGTCCTTTCGCTGATCTGGATCTACTCACTGCTCGCCGTTTCGTTCTTTCTCGTCTGAGGCTGGCACTTGTCGGGTCCGCGTGCGAGCGCCGGGCCGGGCGGCTATCATCTGCCGCCCAACACCACGTCGAAGTGGCGGAATTGGCAGACGCGCTAGCTTGAGGTGCTAGTGCCCTATTAATGGGCGTGTGGGTTCAAGTCCCATCTTCGACACAGCGACAACCAGGGCGAGAGCCCTGGTTGTTTGCTTTTTCATGTCATGCGGAATCGCCGAAATCACCCGCTGGGGGTGGGACTGAACGCCGCCCATGGAGACGAGTGGGCATGATCCGGGTATCAGCGATGCCGCCACATGGCTCGACGAGCGACGTGTACGGTCCGGCCATGGGAGCTGTGCCGCGAACACTCGCCGAAATCAATGCCGTCTGGCTGAGCGACCAGCTCGAGTTGTCGATCACCGCTGTCGAGGTCGATGAGATCGGGGTCGGTGAGGGCTTCATGGGGCAGCTGGCCCGAGTCCGACTCGAGTCGCTCGACGCCGGCGCTCCTGCGTCTGTGATCGTGAAGCTACCGACATCCGATCCGGGCGGTCTCTTCATCGGCGAGATGATGCGGGTCTGGGAACGCGAGCACTGCTTTTATCGCGATGTTGCACCGCACATGGAGATCCGGATTCCAGCGGCGCTCGTCAACCTGGCCGACCCGCCATGCTTGGTCCTCGAGGATCTGGCTCCGGCCGTCGTCGGTGACCACGTCGCCGGAGCCACGCTGTCCCAGGCCGAGCGCTCGATGGATGCCTTGGCGCTCCACCACGCCACCTGGTTCGAACACCCGCTCCTCCCGACGCTCGACTGGATGCCCGGGCTCGATGATCCGTCGATCCTGACGCTGCGCGACACGTTCGCGATGGGCTGGCCGCTCTTCCTCGAGCGCTTCGCCGACGAGCTCCCCGAGCGGTGCCTGCGTTGGTGCGAGCGGTTCGTCGAGTCGATCCCGGCATGGATCGAGAGCCACTACGACGAGCCGGTCACGCTCACCCATGGAGACTTCCGACTGGACAACTTGTTCTTCGCTGACGACGGATCCGTCGCCGTGATCGACTGGCAACTGAGCATGCGTGCGCCCGGGCAAGCCGACTTCGTCTACTTCTGCGCGAACAACCTCACCGTCGACATGCGTCGGGCGCACGAGGACGACTTACTTGCCCGTTACGTGGCAGGACTGCATGCCCATGGTGTGCCGAGCGATGCGGTCACGGTCGACTCGGTGCGACAGGGCTACCTCGAAGGGTTGGTCTTCTATGCGGTGTCGTTCGGTGCAAGCCTGCTCACGATCGACCCGGCCAACCCGCGTGGGGGGGCGCTGTTCGAGACGCTGGTACGGAGGACCTTTGCGGCAGTCGAGGACCTCGATGCGGGCCTCGCACTCGGCTTCGACACCGACGGATGAGGCAAGCGTCTCGACTCTTTGGGCTTGCGACACCATCGGCCGGGATCCTGCTGTGTCCCGAGGCCTCTCGCAAGCCGCCTAGTGTCCGAGACGGGGAATGAACGCGGTTCGCGACGCAGATCGTCGATCGAGCCGTCAGGAAATCAAAAATCGCGCTCACACAAGGGGATGAGATCATGTCGAACACCGAAGAACTGCCGCTCCACCTGAGGGGAAACTGGACCCCGGTTCAGGAGCAGCGGACGATCACCGACCTGGAGGTCCGGGGCACGATCCCCGCAGAACTCGATGGCCGTTACGTTCGCAACGGCGCAAATCCGGTCACCGGATTCAGCGACCATCCGTTCCTCGGCGACGGAATGATCCACGGCATCCGACTGCGCGACGGCAACGCCGAGTGGTACCGCAACCGTTACGTGCAGACGCCGTTCGTGTCCAATCCGGATAAGCCAATCATCGACATGGCGGAGAGCCTCACCGACATGGCCTCATCGAAGGCGAACACGAACGTGGTCGGTCATGCCGGGCAGATCTTGGCGCTTGAAGAGGGCCACTTCCCGTACGTGCTCGACGGCAACCTCGAGACCGTCGGCCCAACCGACTATCAGGGAAAGCTGTCCGGGCCGTTCACCGCGCACCCGAAGGTATGTCCGACAACGGGAGAGATGATCGCCTTCGGTTATTCGATGATGGAGCCGTATCTCACCTACCTGCGCGTGTCTGCCGGCGGCGAACTCGTGCAGGTCGAGAACATCACGGTCGGCGGCCCGACGATGATGCACGACTTCAACGTCACCGAGAACAACGCGGTCTTCATGGATCTCCCCGCGGTCTTCGATCTGGAGCTGGCGATGCGTGGCGAGATGCCGATCCGCTGGAGCGACGACTACGCCGCTCGTCTCGGGGTCATGCCGAGAACCGGCACCGACTCCGACGTCGTCTGGTACGACATCGATCCTTGCTACGTCTTCCACCCGATGAACTCGTACGAGAACGAGGACAAGATCATCATCGACGTCGCACGCCTCGACCACATCTGGCGCGACGGTCCGATGGACTTCCCCGAGCCGGCGTTGCACCGGTGGACGATTGACACCGCCTCAGGCAAGGTCACCGATGAGCAGATCGACGACCTCCCTGCCGAGTTCCCGCGGGTCCCCGAAGCCGTCGTGGGCCGCAAGCACCAGTTCGGCTACATGATGGCCAATGCGGCGGCATCGGCATTCGAAGAGCCGCTGTCGGCCGATGGAGCCATCCTCAAGTACGACCTCGATTCTGGAGCACGAGATCAGATCGACGTCGGCAGTGGCCGGCTGCCAGGTGAGTCGTCGTTCGTGCCGAAAGCCGACGCAACGAGCGAGGACGACGGCTATCTGATGACCTACGTCTTCGATGCCAATACCGATACGAGCGAGTACGTGATCTACGACGCAGGTTCGATGAGCAACGAACCCGTTGCCACGGTCTCACTACCGCGGGTGCCGTTCGGCTTCCACGGAAACTGGGTGCCAAGCTCGACTGCTGACTGAAGACATTTCGTCGGCCCCATGGGGCGGTCGGCGACGTGAAGCAACACAACTGAAGGATCGATTCAAGAATCCGTGTCCGCGCCGCCATCGGCACGGACGGAAAAGGGAGAAATCATGTCCGGATCAGCTACACCGGCCACTGCTCGAGTGCGTCGCCGACGACCGCTGGGTGCTTTGCTCGTTGCCAGCGCACTCGTTGCAGCTGCCTGCAGCAGTGGGAGTGACTCGAGCGACAGCAGCTCGCCCGCGACCGAGCCCGCTGAGGCAGACGCCGAGCCCGCCGCCTCGCAACCTGCCGAGGGAGCAGGCGATGACAGTGAGCCGGCCGTCACCGAGCCCGCCGACACCGAACCCGCCGAGGAGGAACCGACGGATACCGACGCATCGTCCGCCGGTTCGAGCGAGGGGTACACGCCGTGGCCCGAGCTGTCTCCGCCGACTGGTGAAACGTTGACCGTTGCGCTCGTCAATACCGAGGGGACACCCGGACTCGACTTCCCCGACGTGCGTGAGAACGTCGGCGCAACCATCGACTACCTGAACGAACACGGCGGCGTCGGCGACCGTCCGGTCGAATTGGTGAACTGCACTGCCAAGGGCTCGCCCGAGACGTCACAGGCGTGTGCCCAAGAGGTGGCCGGAAAGAACGTGGACCTCGTGCTGTTGGGTCTCGATCTGTTCCCCGACTACGCCACCTACACCGCCGCCGGCCTTCCCGTGATCGGGATGCTCCCGATCCTGCCCGCCGACTACACGGCAAACGCACTCTTTCTGACGGGCGGAAACGCCACGACAATGGGCGCCGTGGCTGCTGCGGCCAAGGAGCACTATGGCGCCGAGACGATTGCGATCGTGAGTGCCGACAACCAAGGTGCCAACGCGAGTGAGGCGTCGCTCACCGCATCGCTCGACTTGGCCGGCATTGCCCACAGCACGATCAAGGGCGGTGACAACGAAACCGACGCTGGGTATCAGGGTCTGATGCGTCAAGCGGCCGACGGTGATCCGGATCTGATCGTCTCGCTCTACGCCGACGCCGGATGCGTCGGAACGATCCGCGGCCGGGCCTCGCTCAGTATCGAGATCCCGGTGGTGGCGACGAGTATTTGCGCCGACCAGGCGGTCATCGACATCGTGGGCGACGATGCCCTCGGTTGGTCGTTCGTCGGGATCCAGACCAACGAGGACACGCCGGAGAAGCTGATGCTTCAGGAGATGCTTTCGCCGGCGCTCGGCGTCTCTCCGGAGGAAGTCGACCCCGCGGCGCTCGGGCTCGGTGGTCTCGGCGCGGTGATGATGATGTCGCTCGCCGAGTATGGCGGGGCGATGGTGGAGGCTGGTACCGAGGTGACGGGATCGTCGCTCTACGAGTATCTCGCCGTCACCCCAGAGCTCACGCGCTGGCCCGATGGATCCCTGGTCGAATGCGGCCTGGCGACCGACTATCCCTCGATCTGCGCCTACACGTTCCCATTCGCTGAGTACCAGGAGGGTGGCGGCGTGCTGACCGTGCCGGGCCTCGAAGCGGTGTCGAGCATCGACTACCTCCCGTAAGTGGCGGCGCCGGGTGCTCGATCAGTGGTGAGCGGGTTCGTGCCCATCGGCGTGAACCCGCTACGAAATGGTGATGGCTTCGTCGACTTTCCCAAACCGTGTGACCGACATGCTCGGCGTGGAGTACCCGATCGTTCAGGCACCGATGGGGTGGATTGCCCGCGCTCCGCTTGCCTCGGCGGTCTCCAATGCCGGAGGGATGGGCATCATCGAGACGTCGTCGGGCGAGCTCGACGCCGTGCGCGCCGAGATCGAGAAGATGGCCGACCTGACCGACAAGCCGTTCGGGGTGAACATCGCGCAGGCCTTCGTCCGTGATCCCGACATCGTCCAGTTCGTGGTCGACCAGGGCGTGCAGTTCGTCACGACGTCGGCAGGCAATCCGACGAAGTACACCGGCCAGCTCAAGGCGGCAGGTCTCACGGTGTTCCACGTCGTGCCGACCTTGTATGGAGCGCTAAAGGCGGTGGAGGCTGGTGTCGACGGGCTCGTAGTCGAAGGGGGAGAGGGCGGCGGGTTCAAGAACCCGCGAGATGTCGCTCTGATGGTCCTGCTGCCACTCATTGCCTCGAAGGTCGACGTCCCGATCATCGCTGCTGGTGGCATGGTCGACGGGGCGTCGATGGCGGCTGCCTTGGCGCTCGGCGCCGAAGGCATCCAGATGGGGACGCGGATGGTGTCAGCCGCTGAGTCGCCGGTGCACGACAACTGGAAGCAGTCGATTATCGACGCCGCCGAAACCGACACGGTCTTCCTCAATCGACACACGTCGCCGTCGTTGCGAGCATTGCGCACGGAACGTTCCGAGGCGCTCGAGTTCGACTCGGAAACCAACGCGATGATGGCGCTCGTCGGGTCCACGATCGATCTCTACTTCGGTGGTGACATGAACGCCAGCCTCGCGCTGACCGGCCAGGTCGCCGGGCGCATCGACGCCGTTGAACCGGTTGCCGACATCATCACGCGCTGCGCGAGCGAATGCCGTGAGCTGCTCGCGGAGCTTGCTGTCCGCTACCGCTGAGCCGCTTCGGCCGGCGCCGGTGTTGCACTCAGGTCGGCGCGCCGTGTCGATGGGCGTCGATGCAGCGTGTGATGATGAGTGCGACGGGGCAAGGGGTGCTTCGTCTGTATGGAGGTCGCTGTGAATGATGTGAACCGAACTCCCGATGTCGACGTGGTTGTTGTCGGCGCCGGCTTCGCTGGGCTGTATCTCCTGCACCGGTTCCGCGAGATGGGCCTCGCGGCGTTGGCTTTCGAACGTGGTGGCGACGTCGGCGGGACGTGGTACTGGAATCGGTATCCCGGTGCGCGGTGCGACGTGCAGAGCATTGATTACTCGTACAGCTGGGATGCAGAACTCGACGAGCAGTGGGAGTGGTCGGAGCGATACGCCACCCAGCCCGAGATTCTTCGCTACCTCGGCTTCGTCGCCGACAAGTACGACCTGCGGTGTGACGTGCGGTTCTCGACCGGTGTCGACGGGGCCGCATGGAACGACGACACGTCGCTGTGGGAGATCCGAACCGACGATGGAGCGACGACCACGTGTCGCTACTACGTGATGGCGACCGGATGCCTCTCGGTGATGAAGGATCCCGACCTCGCCGGCGTCGCCGACTTCGGCGGTGACCTCTACTACACCGGCCGGTGGCCACATGACCGCGTCGACTTTGCGGGCAAGCGGGTCGGGGTGATCGGAACCGGTTCGTCCGCGATCCAATCGATTCCGATCATCGCGTCGCAGGCCGCAGAGGTCACAGTGTTCCAACGCACACCGAACTTCTCGCTCCCCGCATACAACGGACCCGTCCGTCCGGACGACGCCGCGCGGATCAACGCCGATCGTGTGAGCTACCGGGAGGCGGCGCGTTGGTCGTCGGGTGGCGTGCCACGTGAGATCCCGGTCGACAGCGCATTGGCCGTCTCCGACGAGGTTCGTCGAGCCCGATACGAGAGGGCGTGGCAGGAAGGCACGATTTTCTCGATGATGGGTTCGTTCAACGACATCATGATCAACGCCGAGGCCAACGCGACTGCGGCCGAATTCGTCCGGGACAAGATCCGTTCGGCAGTCGATGATCCGGCCACCGCGGAACTGCTCTGCCCGACGACTTACCCGCTCGGGACGAAACGGCTGTGCCTCGACACCAACTATTACGCCACGTTCAACGAGCCGCATGTGCATCTCGTCGACTTGCACGCCAATCCGATCAGCTCGATCACGTCGGGGGGCATCGACGTGGTGTCTGCCGACGGTGTCACGTCGCACGAGTTCGACGCGATCGTGATGGCAACCGGTTTCGATGCAATGACGGGTGCCATGGTCGCCGTCGACATCGAAGGTCGCGATGGGGTCGATCTGCGCGAGCGTTGGGCCCTGGGCCCGCGCACATACCTCGGCGTGATGTCGACCGGATTCCCGAACATGTTCATGGTGACCGGACCCCAGAGCCCCTCGGTGCTCTCCAACATGGCGGTCTCGATCGAGCAGCACGTCAACTGGATCTGCGACACGATCGAGCACCTTCGTGCGAAGGGCCAGACGGTGATCGAGCCGACATCGACTGCCGAAGACGGCTGGGTGCAGCATTCCAGCGACCTTGCCCAGATCACTCTCTTCCCCGAGGCGAATTCGTGGTACATGGGAGCAAACGTGCCGGGCAAGGCGCGCGTCGTGCTGCCCTATCTCGGCGGCGTCGACCGCTACCGACAGATCTGCGACGAAGTAGTCGAACACGACTATCTCGGCTTCGAAATCGCCGGTGAGAATGGGGTCGAGGTGAACGATGGCGTGATCCGTCGTCTCCAACCCGACGTCGCGATGATGCTCGAGATGATGGACGAGATGGCACTCCCGCCGATGGACTCGATGACGCCGGTCGACGCACGAGCCTTCTCCGAGGCGATGTCCGCTGCCAGCCATCCTGGTCCGGAGGTCGGAGAGGTACTCGACGGCACGCTTCCCGGTGCCGACGGCGATCTGGCCTACCGCCTGTACCGGCCGGCGACGCCCGGGCCCCACCCGGTCGTCGTCTACTTCCACGGAGGAGGTTGGGTGATCGGAAACGCGACATCCGACGATCCGCTGTGTCGCGATCTGTGCAACCAATCGGGTTCGATCATCATCTCGGTCGACTACCGGCACGCGCCCGAAGCGCAGTTCCCCGCAGCTCCCAATGACGGCTTCGCCGCGACGAAGTGGATCGCCGACCACGTCGAGCAGCTCGGTGGTGAACCCGGTGGCCTCGCGGTCGCGGGCTGGAGCGCGGGAGCGAACATTGCTGCGGTGGTCGCCCAGCTGGCGCGGGACGAAGGCGGGCCGGAGATCGCCGGACAGCTGCTGCTCAACCCCGTCACGGACTGCGATCTGACCCGACCGTCCTACACAGAGAATGCGGACGGCTACATCCTGACGAGCGCGTTGATGGCGTGGTTCTGGGACCACTATGCGGACTCCGCCGACCGCACCGATCCCCGGGCGTCGCCGCTGCGGATGAGCAATCTTGCCGACCTCCCGCCCGCCATGATCGTCACCTGCGAGTTCGACCCGCTGCGTGACGAAGGAGAGGCGTACGCAGAGGCGCTGGCCGCCGCAGGTGTCGAGGTGCAGTACACCAGGGCTCGCGGACAAATCCACACCTCGATCCCGGCGGTCGGCGTAATGCTCTCTGGTGCCGGCACGCGTGCCGAGATGGCCCGAGCGCTGCGACGCTTCTCCGCCGCGGGCGTACCCGCATGAGTCGCTGCTCGGCGAAGGGCACCGGGTGAGTGGAGGCGTGAAGCCGCTCGACGGCATCCGGGTGATCGAAGTCGACAGTTGGATGGCAGCGCCGAGTGCTGGAGCGATCCTCGCCGACCTCGGGGCCGATGTCGTGAAAGTCGAGCCGCTCGGTGGCGATGCAATGCGCGGCACCGGGCGCCCGGCGAAGGTCGACGGGACCCTAAAGGGCTACGACTTCGTGTTCGACGTCGACAACCGCGGCAAACGATCGATTGCCATCGACCTCGCATCGGATGGAGGTTCGTTGATCGTGCAGCGCCTCTGTGTGACCACCGACATCTTCCTGTGCAACCTACTTCCGCACCGGCAAGAGCGTTTCGGTCTCGACCCGACCAGTCTGCACGCGCAGCAGCCCAAGCTCGTTCATGCGACGCTCACCGGATACGGCACCCACGGGCCCGAAGCCTGGCGCCCCGGATACGACGTCACCGCATTCTTCGGACGGTCAGGGCTCTACGACTCGATGCGTGAGACGAGCGAAGGTCTCGTGCCGCAAGCGCGGCCGGCGCAGGGCGACCACACCACGGGCCTGGCGCTCGTGGCGAGCATTCTCGCGGCGTTGCGTCTCGTGGATCAGACCGGCAACGGACAGGTGGTCGAGGCGTCCCTGTTCGAGACCGCGGCTTGGACGTTGGCGAGCGACCTCGGCGTGACGGCGGCCGACGGTGCGCCGGTCCGTCAGCGGTCGCGCTCCCAACAGATCACACCACTCACTAATCGATATCCTTGCGGTGACGACCGATGGGTGGTGTTTAACATGCCTGAAGCGCCGGCGTTCGCCCGTTTCTGCGGCGCTGTCGGGCTCGACCACCTTGTCGACGACCCGCGGTTCGACAGTGTTCGCACCCGATTCCAGAACATGGTCGAGTTGGTCGAATTGATCGACGCGGCCCTGAGCGTTAAACCACGCGATGAGTGGGGCTCCATCTTCGACGAGCACGGGCTCATCTGGGGCCCGGTGCGCGGGCTGCACGAAGTCGTCGCTGATCCTCAGGCAGAAGCGATGGGCCTGTTTCCGGCGATCACCCATCCCGAGGCGGGTGAGTATCGCACGGTGCGCTCGCCGATCCGGTTGCGTGGCGTCGATACCGCCCCGAGGGCCCCGGCACCGTCGCTCGGCGAGCACAGCCGCTCGGTGCTTGCCGATGCCGGATTGGCGCTGGACGAGATCAATGCGCTGATCGCTGACGGCTCGGTCGGCGACCGGGCTCCCCGATGAGCAAGGAGTTGCCGCCAACACGTGCGTTGGTGACTTGCAGCACACAGCGCTTGGTTGCAGAGTGCAAGGACATGTCGGCAAGACTGTCAGGATGACGTTTCGAGGGCCTGCCACCGACCTTGACCGGGACGAACTGCTTCGCAGGTACGCCGCGGAACGCGACAAGCGCATCCGGGACGACGGGAACGACCAGTACGTCGAACCGGTCGGCAAGTTCGCACACTTCCTCGACGACCCATACGCCGAACCCGAGGCTCGCGAACCCCTGACCGACGAAGTCGACGTTGCGTTCATCGGCGGCGGCTTCGCCGGTTTGGTCACCGGGGCCAAGCTGAAGCAGGCCGGGATCACCAATGTCCGCATCATCGAAAAGGGTGGGGACTTCGGTGGGACGTGGTACTGGAACCGGTACCCCGGTGCACAGTGCGACACGGCGGCGTTCATCTACCTCCCGTTGCTCGAAGAGACCGGTCACATGCCGAGCGAGAAGTACACCCACGCGCCGGAGATCGCCGAGCACTGCCGGCGGATCGGGGAGCACTTCGACCTCTACGACAATGCGGTCTTTTCGACTGAGGTCACGGGCGTCGAGTGGAACGACGATGCATGTCGCTGGACGATCCACACCAATCGTGGTGACGCGATGCGTGCGAAGTATCTCGCAATGGGCACCGGTCCACTCCATCGACCGAAGCTGCCCGGCATCCCGGGACTCGAACGCTTTGAGGGACACAGCTTCCACACCAGCCGTTGGGACTACGACTACACCGGCGGTGATCCGTCGGGATCGCCGATGACTGCGCTGGGCGACAAGCGGGTCGGGATCATCGGCACCGGTGCGACGGCTGTGCAGTGTGTGCCGCACCTCGCCCGTGCTGCAGGAGAGCTGTACGTCTTCCAACGCACGCCCTCATCGATCGATGTCCGCAACAACCGTCCGATCGACCCAGAGTGGTTCGCTACGCTTGAGCCGGGCTGGCAGAAGCGATGGATGGAGAACTTCACCACGCTGCAGACTGGTGGTTTTACCGACGAGGACCTCGTGATGGACGGCTGGACCGATATCTCTCTACGGATCCGCGACAAGCTGCTGTCGGCACCCAAACCGGACCTGTCGCCCGAGGGGATGTTGAGGGCGTACCACGACAGCGACGACGAGAAAATGAGTGAAATCCGCGCCCGAGTCGACGCCACAATCTCGGATCCGGAGACCGCCGAGGCGCTCAAGCCGTGGTACCGCCAGCTCTGTAAGCGACCATGCTTCCACGATCAGTATCTTGATGCGTTCAACGAGACAAACACGCACCTCGTTCACACCGACGGTCGCGGAGTTGAGGAGATCACAGAGTCAGGCGTGATCGTCGACGGCATCGAATATGAACTCGATTGCATCATCTACGCCTCTGGTTTCGAGGTCGGCACCGAGTTCTCCCGTCGATGGGGATACGACGTGTGCGGGCGCAACGGCGAGATGTTGTCGGAGCATTGGGACGACGGCATGACGAGCCTGCACGGAATTCACGTCCACGGCTTTCCCAACATGTTCATCGTCAGCCCCACCCAGGGAGCGAATCTTATTTCCAACGTCCCGCACAATCTGACCGAGGCAGGTGAGACGATTGCAACGGTGATTGCTCACGCCAATGACGTCGGCGCAGAACAGATCGAAGTAACCGCAACGGCGGAAGCGGCGTGGGTGGCGAAACTTGAGTCCGGCGGGCGCACGTTCGGCGGTGACCCGACCTGCACGCCTGGCTATTACAACAACGAGGGTAAGGGAGCAGACGAGAAGGCAACCCGAAACTCGCTCGGCTACCCAGAGGGTCCCGTCGCATACTTCGAACACATCGACCGTTGGCGTGCCGCAGGCACCTTCGATGGCCTGGTTTTTCGCTGAGTCCGATACGGGTCGGTGTCGTCCCCGGACTGGCATGATGCTGCAGTGCTGAGCGCAGCGCCTGCCACCCAACTCCTGCCGTGCCCGGCGAATGGTCGAATGTACTCGATCAACGGCACCGTCCGGCTTGGAAATGTCGACCGCAATGGCCGGATGCGCTTGGATGCAGTCGCTCGCTTCATGCAGGATGTTGCGACCGATGACGCCTCTGCCGTCGGCTTGGACCGTGCGTACGGATGGTTGGTTCGGCGCACGCTGATTGAGGTGGTTCAGCCGGCGCGGTTGGGAGAGGAGATCGAAGTGTCGACGTGGTGCACAGGAATCGGCCGCTCTTGGGCCGAGCGCCGCACCCGTATTGTCGGTGAGGGCGGAGCCTCGATCGATGCGGTCAGTCTCTGGGTGCAGGTCGACGTACGAACTGGGCGGCCCGCCAGGGTGGCTGCCGACTTTCTTGATGCCTATTCGACAACTGCCGCCGGTCGTACGGTGTCGGCCCGCCTGTCGCTTCCCGGCGCCGACATCGGTGACGCAACAACGCCGTGGGCGGTCCGTCGCACCGACCTTGACCCCTTCGGGCATGTCAACAACGCGGCGACGTGGGCGTTTCTCGAAGAGGCCGGAGAAATCGATGCCTCCGAACGCATTGGCTGCGCAGAAATGGAGTACCTCCAATCCGTCGAACACGATGACACCAGCCTGGAACTTGTCACCCACGTCGACAACGGCACTACTACGGCTTGGCTGGTCGACTGTGGGCTAGTGCGAGCGGTGGGGCGTTGGACACCAGCGGTCGACTGAGGATCAGCGCAGAATGATTTGTGGGGAGCCGGCGGAGGTAACCCCAATCCTCGACGCCGAGTGTCCGGTCGCATGCAACTCGCTCAGGACGGCGTCGGTCGCGTCCGAGTCGACACCGAAGATCAACCCGCCCGAAGTCTGTGCATCGGCGACCAGCAGTTGGTTCAGCTCGTCGTGGTTGCCCGCATCGAGAATGTCGGCGCCCCACGCAAGGTTCCGCCGACTCCCCCCGGGCATGATCCCGGCCGCAGCATGAGTGATGGTCCCATCGAGGAATGGAATCGACCCGAAGTCGAGTTCGCACCGCACGCCTGACTCGACCGCCATGCGCCCGAGATGGCCAAGCAGTCCGAACCCCGTCACGTCAGTGCAACCGGTCACCCCAGAATCGACAGCGAGTCGAGCAGCGGTGTCGTTGAGGCGGGTCATCGAAGTGACTGCAGCATCGGTTTCGGATTCGCTTGCAACACCGGCTTTGATGGCCGTGGTCAACACCCCGATACCGAGAGGCTTGGTGAGGATTAAGTCCTGACCGATCCGTAGCCCAGCATTCGTGAGGATCCGATTCGGGTCGACTTCGCCAGTTACCGACAAGCCATATTTTGGCTCGGGATCGTCGATCGTATGTCCACCGACGATCGCGAACCCGGCAGCACTTGCGATGTCCTGGCCGCCGGCCAAGACATCGCCGAGCAGCGTGGTCGGGAGTTCGTCGGTGTTCCAGCAGACGAGATTAAGGGCGAACAAAGGACGTCCGCCCATCGCATAGACGTCGGACACGCTGTTTGCTGCAGCAACACGACCCCACATTCGGGCGTCATCGACGACCGGCGTGACGAAGTCGGCTGTCGAGACCAGCGCCCGATGCGCGTCAAGTTGCCACACGGCGGCGTCGTCGCCAGTGTCGGTGCCCACCACAAGCTCAGGGTGGTGGTCGGTCTGCAAATGGCGCACGACGTGCGCCAGCTCGCCCGGGGCGAGCTTGCAGCCTCAACCGGCTCCGTGGCTGAACTGTGTGAGGCGAATCCGATCGCATTCACTCATATGAGCACCCTAGCGACGGGTCGCCCGGGGCAGAACGCGTCGAGTCGTTGCGTGGCTTTAGGCGCCAAAGAACTCGTGGGCCATGGTGCGTAGGTAGGCAAGGAAAGTGGTGCTGGAGAGAAATGCACCGGTTACTCGCTCGACAAGCTCGTCAACTGGAAGGGGGCGTCCATGCTGGTGCACGTTCGAGCGCAGTTATTTCATCAGCGGCTCAAAGTCACCTGTAGTCAGGTGGCGCAGACGTCACCGCCAAATCGCACGAACCACCGATCTCTCGATCGTCTACTCTAAGTCGAGGCCTGCGCATCTCGGCCAGTCTTTCCCGTCACGAATGGAGTACATCGAACATGGCTAGTTGGCAGTCCGACAACCCACATCTGAGGGGGGCTTTCGCACCAGTTTCGGAGGAAGTTGAAGAAGCCGACCTTGAGGTGATTGCCGGCCAAATCCCGCCTGAACTCTGCGGCGCGTACATGCGAAATGGGCCGAATCCCCAATTCGCGCCGATTTCTTACACCTATCCATTGGAAGGTGACGGAATGGTTCATGCGGTGTACTTCAGCGAAGGACGAGCGCGCTACAAGAATCGGTACGTCCGCACGCGAGCTTTTGAAATTGAGCGTGCAGCGGGGCGTGCCGTTTTCGGCGGAATCATGTCGCCGGTCCCAATCGATCCGAAGCTATTAAGCCCGTCTGACGACCCCGAGAACCTCTTCAAAGAGGGCGCTTTCATCGGTCTCGTTCACCACGACCAGCGCCTCTTTGCCCTTGGTGAGGTGGAGCCGGCGTACGAGATGACGATGGAACTGGAGACCGTTGGGAAATGGACCGCAGGCACAACGGAGCCCGTTCAAGTTGGCGCGCATACACGTTTACACCCTGGGTCACAGGAGTTGTTTGCCCTCGCCTATGACCTTGTTTCTCCGCAGGTCTCAGTTCATTGCATCGATGCAAACGCAAACCTCAAGCGAACTTTCCAGGTCACTCTCCCGGCTCCATCGATGATCCACGATTTTGTTCTCACGAATCAATACCTAGTCCTTGTAATCGGCCCGGCAGTGTGGGATTTCCAGGCTGCGATGCAAGGCGGAGAGATGCTCCAGTGGCGTCCTGAGTTGGGAACGCATATCGGTGTTGTCCCGCTCGACGGGGGACCGGAGACGTGGATCGAAGCCGATCCATTCTTTGTGTTCCATTTTGCCAACGGCTTCGAGCGCGGTAGCAAGATAATTGTCGACTTCGTTGAGCATGAAAGACTCAACGTAGGCACGGCGCTGGAACCACATCAGCCACCGCACTTACAGCGGATGATGATAGATCCCCAGGCTCGCACCGTTGCTCGGGAAAGGCTAGTCGACGATGCGGTCGAATTTCCGCGGATTAACGACCATTTTGTTGGTCGGGAAAATCGGTTTATTTACGTTCCGACCCTCACCGATACGTTGTTGGCAGAGACGCCTCCTTCCGCCAGTTTCAACTGTCTAATACGAGTTGACACCGAAACGGGGACACATCTGCGTCACGACTTCGGGAATCGGTTTGCTGGTGAGGCTGTGTTCATCGGGCGCGAAAGCGGCGAAGATGAGGGATATCTCGCGACCTTCCTTGACGACCAGGAAGCCGGAACCACAGATCTGGCTCTCCTAGATGCGGCAGACATTGAGGCCGATCCTGTAGCTCTCATCCGAATGCCGCAACGCGTGCCGCAGGGGCTACACGGCATTTGGGTACCTGACAGCAAGTAACGGCTAGACGTGGTGCATCCGCATTTCTAAAAAAGTTGCAGTCATTTTGTCACGTTCGCTTTCCAGCTTTAGCACCTTCCGATCGTGTGCATCACGAGCACGGCCGTTTTGATTTCGGTTGCACCCGAAGCCTCAGTCAGATCAATTAGGCCCCGCTCCTTAAACCAATTGCGCATCTCATTCTTCGTGCTTGTAGCACCTACCCTTGTTTCTCAGCGACATTCTATCTCGCAGAAAGGACGACGATCCTTGCGACGAAATCTGGAAGGGACCCAACCATGGCAAGCACGAAACGATCGACAGCGATTATTCAGCGCAGCACCTCATTGGTGGTACGAGTCCGGCGTCTGCGACCATCAGATCCATCACCTAGATGTGAGCGCCTCCGACGCCAACTGAGAAGTTTCAAGCGCTGTGGGTCTGAGAGTGGCCGCCTAATTAGTAAGAACGACTATGTTGCAAGGTGCGATGTTAGTGATCGCATCAAAGTCGCCGCACGTTCAGATCCAGCAGCAGAACCGCAAACGTTTTTCGATGGCGGGTCGAGGACGCGTCAAAAAAGCGTAGACATATTCCTAGCCCGCTATCTCAGGGCTGCTCGGAAGCGTAGCGAGGCGCACGCTAAGCAACCGCAGGGCCCTTTGTGTGTTGGTTTTCGCCTCTGCTGGGAGCATTTGGCACTTGACCCGGATTACCCGATCGCCCCCTCCGCTACATTTGCGGACGAGGTTGGCGACGCGTTGTTCCGTCGGGCTCGTAACCCTCGATTCACTGCGGTTGTGACTGCACTGCCCGGGCCATGAGCACCGATTTGGTTGAGTCGACGATCACTCCCGGCGTTGCTTCCATTGGATTCGTCGGGTTGGGCAACGTCGGTGGAAAGCTGGCAGGTTCCGTTGTCCGCAATGGGTTCGACCTCGTTGTCCACGACCTCGACGGGACGCTTGTCGATGGGTTCGTAGCTGCGGGCGCTGGTGCGGCTGGCACGCCGCGTAATCTGGCCGGACGGTGTGACGTGGTCATCACCTGTCTTCCCAGCCCAGCCGCGTCATCGGCGGTCGTCGAGGGTCCTGATGGCCTCCTCGCCGGTTGGGGCGAGGGGAAGATCTGGCTGGAAATGTCAACCACCGACGAAACGGAGATAACCCGGTTGGGCGAGCTCGTTGTCGCAGCCGGTGGCGAGCCGGTCGACTGCCCAGTGTCGGGAGGGTGCCATCGCGCCGCCACTGGAAATATCTCGATCTTTGCCGGCTGTGAGCGTTCGACATTCGAACGCGTGCTGCCGCTCTTGTCTGTGCTCGGACGTCGGGTGCTCCATACGGGCCCGCTGGGCACAGCATCGGTGCTGAAGGTGGCAACCAACTATCTCGCAACTGCGAACCTGATCACGCTCGCCGAGGCACTCACTACGATGGCCGCCGCCGGCGTTGACTTGGGCACGACCTACGAGGCTTTCCGGATTTCAAGCGGAAATTCTTTTGTCCACGAGACTGAAAGTCAGGTGATTCTTAACGGGTCGCGCGACATCAGCTTCACGATGGATCTGGTGTTGAAAGACATCGGGCTCTTTCAGTCGATCGCCGATCGCGTCGGCGTCCCGCTAGAGATGAACCCGGTGATGATCGACATCTTTCGTGACGCCGCAAAGCGATACGGCCTCCGTGAATGGTCACCGAATGTGATCCGTCGGTTAGAGGACGCAACCGGTGTCTCGGTGCGTGCCTCAGGGTTCCCGTCCGTTCTTGTCGATGACGAAGCCGAGGCGGCGGGTGCCGAGGTGATCGTTCGCACCGATTCATGAGGATTAGCAGCGCCGAAGACGAGTTCATTGTGGGCTGAGACTGATCGCTCGATTAGCAGCATCATTCAGGGTTCGTCGCTTGTCCGAGCCCGGCTGGCTCGACGAGCCACTCCGACGGCTCCTGCCCTACTTCGCCGATCACAGGCAGTTGTACCTTTCTTGCTTTTGTCGACCGAATGTGACATCCGGTGTGCAGCCACGAGAGTCGCTGATGGCCTCATCCGCGTCATCCCATCCGAGTCGTCGAGATTCCCCCGTCAACCGGGATGGTTGCACCTGTCGTGAACGCTCCGGCTCGGCTAGCAAGGAAGATCACGGTGCCGGCAATGTCCTCGGTCGTGCCGATCCGCTGGCGCGGGACCTGGTTGATGACCATGGCCCGCCTGTCGTCGGCTTCAAGCATGTACTCCATCATCTTCGACTCGAACGGCCCGGGGGCGATTGTATTCACCGTAATGTGGCGCCCTGCGACGTGCGCGCCGAGGTGGCGGGCGAGCATATGGATACCCGCCTTCGCCGCCGAATAGCTGTAGTTGTCGCCGGTCGGGACTCGAATTCCGTCGATCGATCCGATCATGACGACTCGCGCTGGGTCGTCAGCCGTCGCCTCCGCCTCAAGTTCAGGAAGCAGCGCCTGGGTCAGCATGAACGGAGCCTTAATGTTGATGTCCATCACCTTGTCGAAGCCGGCACCGGGGAATTCGCCGAGCGGAGCACCCCAGGCGGCTCCGGCATTGTTGATGAGAATGTCAACGTGATTGGTGTGCTCCCGTAGCGACGTCACAAATGCCTCGACACCTGCATCGTCCGAGAGATCGGCAGGAATCGACACGCACGACGCAGAGTCGGAGAGGGCGTCAAGTTCTGCGGCGGCGGCATCACAGGCAGCCGCCTTGCGAGCGGTGATGTAGGTCGTCACATCGTTTGTGATCAGGCCTGCAGCGATCATGAATCCGATGCCGCGTGACCCACCAGTCACGACAGCTACCTTGCCGGACAGCCCGAACAGGCTGCTGACGTGAAGATCTGATGTCCCGGTCGAGCGGTAGATGGGTGAATGCAATTCATCGGTCATCCCGAGGTGTGTACCCGCTCGGCGGGCGCGTCCCCGAATCGTGGGCGAATCGGGCATGCTTGTCAAATGGAACGGCATCTTGATGACGGCGATCGCGCCACGACAACGCTCGAGGTGCGACGTGATGCAATCGGTGAAGCGCGAGTCACCGTCGAGCCGTCCGTCCCTGGCGGCCTCGAACCAGGACAGGTGCGTCTCCGCATCGACCGTTTCGCGCTCACCGCCAACAACATCACGTACGCCGTGTTTGGCGACACGCTCGGATACTGGGACTTTTTTCCGACCGGTGACCCGTCGTTTGGCCGAGTCCCAGCGATGGGGTGGGCAACGGTGATCGAGTCCCGCGCCGATGCGATCTCGCTAGGCCGCCGCTACTACGGGTGGTATCCGATGTCGTCGCACGTTGTCTTCACCCCGATCTGCACAAAGGACGGATTTCGCGACGGCGGAACCCACCGGCAGGCTCACGCCTCCGTTTACCGTGCCTATGTCGCTACCGACGCTGACCCGATGTACCCCAAGGCCAACTATGGGACACACGATCTTGCCGACGGAGAGGACCGTCACGCGTTGCTCCGAGGTCTGTTCTTGACTGGGTACCTCGCTGAAGAGTTCTTTGCCGACGGGGGCGGCTCGGGATCGAGATACTTCGGCGCCGCTCGCGTGATCGTGCTGTGTGCGTCGTCGAAGACTGCGATTGGTTTCGCTCAGAGCGCCCATTTCCGCGGCGGTATCGAAGTCGTCGGTGTGACGTCACCGGGCAACGTCGAGATGGTCGAGAAGCTTGGCTGCTACGACCGAGTCGTTACCTATAACGCGATCGATACGGTTCCAACAGCCGGAGGTGCGGTGTCGATCGATATGGCGGGTGCCCCGGGGCCACTGCATGCTGTGCACAAGCGATTCGGGGACGACCTTGCGTATTCGATGACGGTCGGTCAAAGTCACCACGATGCGGCGCCATCGACCGATACAGCGCTTCTAGGCCCTACTCCGCAGATGTTCTTCGCGCCGAGCGAAGTCAGACGTCGTCAGGAGGAGTGGGGACGTGCCGACTACACGCATCGCTGCGCTGCGGCCATCCGCGAATTTGTCGACGGTAGCCGCTCCTGGATGAGCGTCGAACACCGCATCGGCGCCGACGCTGTAAAAGCGGCATGGGTCGACATGCACGCAGGCGTGATCGATCCGAGCCTCGGGACGATCGCAGTTGTCGACGCGATGCCGGTTTCGTCATGAGTGCCGCACGCAGCCTGCTCGACGAGCTTCCCGTTGCGTCCGCACGCCGCCTCGCCATTCGGGTGACGCCCGACGCGCTCCGTCGTATTCGCGGCCGCCACCCCTGGGTCTATGACCGCTCCATCGAGTCGGTCAACCATGAAGACGGTGCTCCGGGCGATTTGGGTATCGTTTTTGACCGCAATCGCAAGTTTGCTGCGATCGGGCTCTGGGATCCGAATTCGCCGATCCGACTGCGAATGATCCACGTCGGAGATCCCACCACCGTTGACGCAGCGTGGTTTGCTGACCGGATCGCGGCCTCAGTGGCCCGACGACAGGTGATCTTCGATCGACACGTGGGTAGCGGCCGAGCGGCGTACGGCCCCGGCTATCGCGCCGTAAACGGCGAAAACGACGGCCTCCCGGCGTTGGTAGTGGACTGTTACGACCATGTCGGCGTGATCAAGCTCTACAGCGAGATTTGGTATCCCCATCTACGTGCGGTGGTCGACGGTGTGTTGGCGGCAACCGGAGTCGACACAATCGTCCTGCGCCTTGCACGCAATTTGCAGAACATCGACAGTCACGGCCTTGACGACGGAGACGTGATCTTCGGCGTGATCCCCGAGGGATCCGTTCTGTTCAGTGAAGGCAACCTCACCTTCGAGGCCGATGTTCGGACCGGCCAGAAGACCGGACACTTTCTCGATCAACGACTAAACCGGCTTGCAGTTGGCAAGCTCGCCGGCGGAAAACAAATGCTTGACGTGTTCGCATCGACAGGTGGGTTCACGGTCCACGCTGCGGCTGGGGGAGCGACATCGGTCCACGCCGTCGACGCGTCCGAGCCCACGCTAGATGTGTTGCGGCGCAACCTCGATCACAATGTCGACGCTCCGGCGGTGGCTGCGTGCACGGTGACCACGGAGGTCGGCGACGCCTTCGACGCTATGGGCGCTCTCGGGCGGGCGGGTCGAAGATTTGATCTCGTCGTGGTTGACCCGCCGTCGTTTGCCCAAAAGGCGGCGACGATCGGGCGCGCTCGTGCCGCATATGCCAAGTTGACCAAGCTTGCGATCGGGCTGGTCGAGGATGGCGGGATCCTGGTCCAGGCTTCGTGCTCAAGCAGAGTCACGCCAGCGGATTTTTTTGACACGGTCACCGAGGCTGCTGAAGAGCATGGTGCGACGTTCACCGAGCTGCGTCGCACCGGCCACGACGTTGACCATCCGGTCAACTTTGACGAAGGTGAGTACTTGAAGGCGGGGTTCTGGCGGGTTGAGCGAGGCGTCCATCAACGGAGAAAGCGCTGACGGCCTCAACCGCAGAACCGTCTAAAATCATCACCCATGGCTCAGGCAATCGCGAATGGCATCACGATCGAGTACGAGCAGCACGGACACGGCGAACCGCTACTGCTAATTATGGGACTCGGTGGACAGCTCACGGATTGGCCCGAGGGTTTCGTCGACGAGCTCGTAAGTGTCGGCTTCCAGGTCACGGTCTACGACAATCGCGACGTCGGTCTCAGCACCGAATTCGACTGGGAGCCGCCGAAGCAAGTACGAGCGGTGCTCGGATCGCTCATTAAACGGCCGCTGAATGCCGGCTACACGATTCCTGATATGGCCGCCGATGCTGACGGGCTACTCGAAGCACTCGGTATCGAGTCGGCGCACGTTGTCGGGATGTCGATGGGCGGAATGATCGCTCAGCAACTCGCAATCGACCACCCGTCAAGGGTTCGTTCCCTGACGTCGGTCATGTCGAATCCGGGCGATGGAAAGTCGGGTCGCATCGCCGCAAAAGTGATGGTGAAGATGGCGCGGATGCCCGAGCCGACCCTCGAGAATGCCGTCGATCGGTCGGTCGCAAGTTTCCAACTCTGGAGCAGTCCCCACTTCGACCCGGAGAAACACCGTGCTCGATCGGAGCGCAGCATCCTGCGGAGCTTCCGGCCAGTCGGCACGGCACGCCAGACCACGGCGATCATGGCGAGTCCCGATCGAACCGCCGGACTTGGCGCCGTGCAGGTCTCCACGCTTGTGATTCACGGGATGGTCGACACGCTCGTCAAGCCGAGCGGAGGGATCGCCACGGCCGCTGCGGTACCGGGGGCTCGGCTTTTGATGTTCCCGGACATGGGGCACGACCTTCCCGAATCACGATGGGTTGAGATGGTTGAGGCGATCCAGCAAAACGCATCCCGCGCGGAGGCTGCGGGGCAGACCTCGTAATTCGGCGGGGAGTAGCGACGTTGTCGGTCCTCCAAACAGACGCAGGATTAGTCGGGGAGAACGTGTCCAATTGGGGAAGAACGCCGAACGTACCCGAGGATTGGGGTGGCGCGAACAACGGCGTCGACGCCCTGCGGGGTGGCGGTGCGCTCGTTCGCACGCCATGCGGTGATCGTGTCCGAAGACCCATCATCGACAGCGACGAAAAGGCTGTACCGGTCGCCTTCGACGCGTTTGACCAGTGCGCGTGGAAGTGGCGTGACCTCGGCGGGGCGACGGGCACGAACGATCACGCCTGTCCGTTCGACAGCGTTGAACATGTCTGCTGCGCCCGCAAGTGCAGCCCAGAGCCCGACTAAAATTGGAATGAACGATAAGAAGACGGTCCCAGTCGCAATGGCGCCGATCAGCCAGTCCTGCTGCTCAAAGCGGTCGTAAATCGACCCCCAGGCATCACCGCGGGCGGCGTCGGAGAAGAAGCGTTTCGCCCGTAGGCCGATGAAAGTTGCGACCAGTCCGCCGATCAACGCGAACAGCGGGTTGACGCCGTAAATCGGACGCCACGGGTACTTGACGCGTACGAGTCGGCCCGCACCGCCGACAGCACTCCAAGCGCGGAAATGATCTTCGCGGGCGAGCGGAAGTTCGATTCGGGCGCCATCGGCGAGACACATCGCCGTGGCATAGGCCAAACGGCGGTCGCCGACCTCAAGTGAACTCGGTGCCATCGGTGCAAAGCCACCCGCCACGAGACGTCGGCGAACTGAAAGCCACCGTCCGGCCGCAGCAACACCGGATTCGGTGTGGGTGATGTCGTTGCTGGTCGCGTGACGCACTATGCGAAACAACAAAAGTATCAATGCAGCCAACGTCGCAATCGCAACCAAGCGACGCTCAACCGAGTCGATAACAGCCACCGACGTTCCGTCGTCACGTGAAGCAAACCACGCGAGGAGACCAAGGAACGCAGCGATAGCCGGTGCAGCAAGGAGGAGTGGCGTCCATCGGCGCTTCACGAGGCCACTTCGGCGGGCCTCGGCGTAGACCAGGTTTCGAAATCGTCGCCACCACGCTCCACGAATGTCAACCGCCAGATGTCGAGCTGGAATCGCGTGATCGGTGGTGAAGCGAGCGAGGATGTGCTGAAGAACGAGCCGCTCGTGGGGGAGCAGAGCATCACCGTCGTACGCCTCTGACGATGGCCGGATTCGGCTGGTCTCATCATCAGTCAGGGGTGGAAGAATCCGGAGCCATCCGCGTGTAGCCAGATCGATGACAGTGGCACGCATTCCGGCTGCAGTCAGCGTCGCGTCGTTTGTGAGAACGTTGACGACAGCCGGCGAATCCTTGCGCAATGCGCCCGAACTTCCGATCGACTCGATGCGTTGCGGGGCGGCGTGCCGCTCGGCCCATGAGAGAGCGACGTGCCCTGCGCTTACGAGCAGCACAGCGAAGCCAAGTAGCACTCCACCCGGCGTGGGTGCAAAGAAGTCGGTCACGTGCATGTCCAAATCGAACATCGGGCTGGTTCCGTCACGGGAGACATCATGGCATCAGGTGTCCTGGCTCCGCAGCCAGACCGTCCGCTGGGGGAACGGAATTTCGATGCCAGCGGCGTCGAACGCCAACTTCATGGCCTCGCGCAACTCGCGTTGTAGGCCCCATTGCGTCCCGGGGGCCGTAGTGACGGTCATTCGGAGTGTGATCCCGTCGGCTGCGAGCGTCTCGACGCCAAGTACCTGGGGCGCATCAAGAATATCGTCGCGCAGGTAGTCGCGAGCGCAGACCTCGTCGGCGGTCTGCTGCATGACGTCACGGACCGCCGAGAGGTCGGCGTCATATGCGACGTCGATGTCGATGAGTGCTGTCGACCAGTGCTGGGACTGGTTGCCAACTCGCTCCACCTGGCCATTGGGGACGTGCCAGACGGTTCCGTCGATGCCGCGTAGCACCGTGGTCCGTAAGCCAACCTCTTCAACGATGCCGGTCGCCTCCCCGAGATCGACGATATCGCCGATGCCGTACTGATCTTCTAGCAGCATGAAAAGTCCGCTGATGCAGTCCTTCACCAACGCCTGGGCACCGAAACCGAGTGCGACGCCTGCGATCCCTGCGCCAGCGATCAGCGGCGCTAGGTCGACGCCAAGTTCGCCCAGAATTAGCATGACTGCAACCGACCAGATCAGCACAGTTGTAGTGCTGCGCAGGACCTCGCTGATCGATGCGGCTCGCGCCTCTCGACGAAGGTGCAGACGTTCTTCACGCTCCCGGTCCTCGGCGGTGTCGAGACTTACAACAGTGTCCAGCCCGGGGACCAGAATTCGGCGGGTCGAGCGTCCGTGCGTGATGACGACCCGTTTCACCGTCCGGTCGATGCCGCGGCGCGCCACGCGGACGAGGATCCATGTGATTGTGAAGACGAGCAAAATTGTCAGCGGTCGGTCAATCAGCCAATCAGCGATGCTGGCGAGCGTGCTGTTGTTTGTCGCCTCGAACACTTGCCGGCAGACGAAGCTTGGGTCGTCGCCACAAGCGTCCGTCAGGGCGACATCGTCCGGGTCGACCGAATCAAACACCCGCCCGATGGAGAACAAGTTGGCGAATTTATTCACCTCTCGACAGTACCGATCAAGTTCGTTGCTGCGGTGGACAGGTAACCCTGTCGGTGACCGAGCGGTTCATGCTTAGAACCGGCGAACTGTCCACCGGTAGCTTGTGATCCAACCGATCGCAGATAAGGCCGCCGAAACTCCCCCCACGACGAAATGAGGGTCAATGTCCACCGAGAGCACCGAAGGATTCAAACCAGTGGAGGCAACCCATATTCGGTTGGGGGTAGTTGGTGCCGGTTATGTCGGCCTGACCACCGGTGCGTGCTTCGCCCATCTCGGTCACCACGTAGTGTGTGGCGACATCGACCAGCGTAAGGTCAATATGCTCAACGGTGGGCGAATTCCGATCGTCGAGAAAGGCCTCGAACGGCTCGTCAACGAAAACCGCGCATTGGGCCGTATCGAGTTCGTCCTTGGCTCGGCGGCAGCTGCAGTTGAGGCCGACATCGTGTTTCTGTGCGTTCCGACGCCGCAGGATGAAGACGGGAGTGCCGATCTGTCGTATCTCCAGCAGGCGGCCCGTGAAATTGCGCCGGTACTGAAGCC
>Ga0115572_10000297_pt1 | contig 42597 bp, 37 predicted proteins | sample COGITO_mtgs_1206_FD_88681 | JGI IMG/M metagenome (GOLD analysis project Ga0115572, IMG submission 88681) | Pelagic marine microbial communities from North Sea - COGITO_mtgs_120607 | ecosystem: Environmental > Aquatic > Marine > Epipelagic | place: Germany:Helgoland, sampling site Kabeltonne... | reverse complement strand
TTGTGTTAAAATCAAAGTTGAGCCAATACGTTTGGCCGTTGTAATCTTTAAATATTCTTTCTAATGAATTTTCTCCTAGTAATGACGGTCTATATTTTGCAAATCTTGTCTGGTGAGATGAGAACTTTAATTTTAGAGCTTGTCTTTTTAATTTTTTTTCTTGTCCATAATATAGTGTGGTACCAATAAGATTTGAAATTAAATCATAATTTGAAAATCCCCATTGTTTTGAAAATCCATCAAAAACTTCAATACCAACCATGTAAAGAAAGCTGTAAGCAGAAGCTTTAAAAAGACTTTTTGATATTTTTCTTTTTTTAAGAAACAAATGACTATTTCTAGTTACATGATATGAAGAATAAACATGACCAATTTTGTCTATTTGGTTCCACTCATTAAAGTCATTAAAAAAATGAAATGAAGATTGAGGATACTTTTTATACCACAAATTATATAAACCAATATAGGATGTTGTAGTTGCACTAATTATCGAAGCTTTTAAAATGTTTTCATGATTGAATAAGCTGTCTTTTTTTGAAATTTCATTACCTAAATATTCTCCAGAAACAAATAAAAAAAGTACTAAAAAAAAATAGTTTTTTATTATTCTTAGTTTCGAAAATCTCATAAAAAGTCTAATTCATCATCTTTTTAAGATAATCTGTTCCATTGATAACCAATCTTACAAAAATAGAGTTTTGCATACCCCATGGTTTCAAATCTTCAGAAAAATTTGTTTGAGAAAATTGTCCGTGATAACCTAAGTCAAAAGATACATCTTTATTTATAAAATAGTTTAGTACAAATCCGCTTCCAAATCCAATTCCTAGTTTTTGTTGATTTCGGGATTGATTTAAATTACTGAAATTAGTTACTGAATATTGTATTTCTTCTATAATTACAGTGTTTTTTTCTAACTCTACTTTTATTGTTTGAAAAAACAAAGGTATTGATAAAGAGAAGTTAGATTCTTTGAAAATATTTTTTTGGTATCCAATATTGATCATATTCCTTTTTTCTTTACCAATCATACCAAATTGCCTGTACTCTGGATCAATTGACATATTATTTGTATTCTCTAACTCTATTGTTCCAATTCCTTGAGCTTTAAGCTGTGCAAAATTTATATCAATATATATTTTAGAATTTTGTATTTCTTTTCCAATATGAATTCCTATTTCTACACCCGGATTGTATTTTAAATTATTTGGAAATGAATAATTTGGAAGTGGACCACTTACATCCAAACTTAATGATTCTTTAATTTGATTAGCGTAATTAGAATTACTAAAAACATTTTTAGCACCATCGTAAAAGTACGCGGTTTTATTATTGGCTAAATAAGTCCCAGTATTTATTCCAAAAATCAGCTTATTTTTTTCTTGGGCCAAAATAAAACTGGGGAACGCAATTATAAATAGAATTAATTTTTTCATAATTAATAATTTATTAGGAAATCAATTTTTTCATTAATATTCTTGTTGGCTAAAAACTGCTCTTCTAAATCTGCTGCAAATGGAACAGGAGTATCTAAACTCGCACATCGTACAATAGGAGCATCTAAGTATTCAAAACAATTTTCATTAATTAAAGAAGAAATCTCTCCACCAATTCCGCCAGTAAGACAATCTTCATGAACGATAAGAACTCTATTTGTTTTCTTAACAGATTTAAAAATAGAATCTTTATCCAATGGCAATAGAGTCCTAAGATCTAAAATATCTGCATTAATATTTTTTTCATCAATAGCTTTCTTTGCCCAATGTACTCCCATTCCGTAAGTAATTATACTAAGTTGATCACCTTCATTAACTAATTTTGCTTTTCCAATTGGAGTTGTGTAATAATTCTCAGGAACTAATCCTGTTAAACTCCTGTAAAGAGCTTTGTGCTCAAAAATCATTACTGGATTAGGATCTTCAATAGCTGCTAGCATTAATCCTTTGGCATCTTCAGGCGAGGAAGGATACAAAACTTTAAGACCAGGAGTATGAACAAACCAAGCTTCATTACTTTGAGAATGAAAAGGACCTGCCCCAACACCTGCCCCAGTAGGCATTCTTATCACAACGTCAGCATTTTGTCCCCACCTGTAATGTAACTTAGCCAAGTTGTTTATAATTTGATTAAATCCAACTGTTACAAAATCTGCAAATTGCATTTCCATAATAGCTTTTTTGTTTTTTAGTGAAAGCCCTAAAGCTGCACCAACTATTGCAGATTCACATAGTGGTGTATTTCTGACTCTATTTTTACCAAATTTTTCAATAAACCCTTCTGTCATTTTAAATACTCCACCATATTCAGCAATATCTTGCCCCATAATAACAGAATTTTCAAACTTTTCCATTCCTTGAAATAATCCTTGTGATAATGCGTCAATAAATCTAATTTCCTTTTTGTCTCCTGAATTATGTTGGCCGTTAGAAATGTAGTTTTTATAAATGTCATTTAACTCAGAATTTAAATCTGCTGTAATTTTAGGTCTTGAGAATGCTTTTAGCCATGCATTATTAATATCATCTTTTATTAGTTTTTTGATATTATCAATTTCATTTTTTGATAGAATTTCATTGTTTAAAATTTCAGTCTCCAATTTTAAAATAGGATCTTTTAACTTCCACTTATCTTGCAATCCTTTAGGATAATATTTTGTTCCAGAAGCTTCTTCATGGCCTCTCATTCTAAATGTCAATGCTTCAACTAAAAATGGTTCAGGATTTTTAGTTTGTAAGTTTTTTACTTTTTTAATGCAATCATAAACTTTCAAAACATCATTTCCATCTACCTGTTCTGTTTTCATTCCATATCCAATACCTTTGTCTATAAATTGTTTGCAATTAAATTGTTCTTTTGATGGTGTAGAAAGACCCCATTGGTTATTTTCAATAACAAAAATTACTGGTAATTGCCATACAGATGCTACGTTTAAAGCTTCATGAAAATCACCTTCGCTTGCTCCTCCATCCCCTGAAAATACTAGAACTGATTTATTAGTTTTATCTATTTTTTCTGACAAAGCAATTCCACAAGCAATCCCTAGTTGAGGGCCTAAGTGAGAAATCATTCCAACAATTTTATGTTCCATTGTTCCAAAATGAAATGACCGATCTCTACCTTTTGTAAACCCATCACTTTTACCTTGAAATTGACAAAAAAGTTTGTAAAGTTCAACCTTTCTAGTAGTAAAAACCCCTAAATTTCTATGCATTGGTAAAATAAACTCTTCATTATCCATTGCTAAAGTTGAACCAACAGAGATTGCCTCTTGACCAACTCCCGAAAACCACTTAGAAATTTTACCTTGTCTTAAAAGAATTAGCATTTTTTCTTCTATCAACCTTGGAATTAATAAAGCTTTTAATGTATTTATTATTTGAGTTTTATTCATGAAAAATAAAAGTAATCTTTAATTATATAGTGGACTTTAAATTTAATAATATTTTAGATTTCAGATTACATTAATAATAATTAAGTCACTTGTTTATTAATTTTATTTTTAATAATGTTTAACCAGTTTGTTTTATTTAATTAAATTTATGAGATAGTTTAATAAAATTTAATTTGATGAAAATTTTCCTTTCTAGATTTTTAATAATATTCTTTGCATTATTTTTCGCTTCAGAAAGTACATTTGCTACCCATATTGTTGGAGGTGATTTCAAGGTAACTATGACTAATAATGGTGCCAGTTCTAGTGACTATGATATTCAATTAAGATTGTATAGGGACGATGTAAATGGTTTAGTTAATATGCCTTCTACAGTTACTATTGGAATATATCAAATTGGAACTAATATTCTTCAAACTACTAAAGTTCTTTATTTAGATAATAATACCGGGACTATTGTTCCTTTAGGTGACGCATGTTTTTCACCAAATCCGTTCGTTATTAGAGTAGAAGAGGGTGTTTACAATAGCTTAACTTCTACTGTTTTACCTAATTTTTCCATGGGCTATTACATACAATACCAAACTTGCTGTAGAAATGCTTCAGTTACTAATTTAGCTGATCCAGATAATGACGGTATATCAATTTTTGCAATAATTCCGGATCCAGCATTTGGACAAAATTCTAGTCCAGATTTTGGTAATTATCCTAATGATGCATATTTCTGTTTAAATAGTACTAATAGTTTTATTTGGCCAGTTACTGATCCAGATGGAGATTCTTTGGTATTTTCATTAGTTCAGCCTTTAAATGATGGCAATGGTGCAACAAATGGAAACTCCACTGCAGGTACTGGAGCATATCCATTTTATCCAACTTGCATTTACGCTGCTGGATATAGTATTACATCCTTAGGTCCTGGAACCCCCCCAATGACTATAAATTCTGTTACTGGCGAAATTTTTGGATCACCAGCAATAATTGGAAATTTTGTATTTGCTGTGAGAGTCGAAGAATTTAGAAACGGCGTTAAAATTGGGGAAGTTAGAAGAGACGTTCAATATGCTGTAGAACCACTTTGTACAACAGTTACTCCTCCATTTATTTCTATCAACAATGATGTTGATTCTTCTGGTATTTCGTCGGACACACTTTCAATTATAATTAATGTAAAAGATAGTTTATGCTTTGACTTAGAATTTGGAGTTAGCCAGAATGGTATAATTAATGATACTAGTAAAATGTTTTTAAAACTAACTTCAGATAATTTTGATTTAGCAGGGTCTTTTGTTCAGCCTAATGCCGATACAGTTTCAATAGGGTCAAATAACACATACTTGTCATATTATAATTGGGAAAATATTTCAAATGACACAGTGTTTTTTAATTTGGACACTAATAATACTGGAGTTGACAGTGGCTATATAGAATTTACTGGATTTGGGTATTTTAGATATTGCTGGCAAGCTCCTTGTGAATCATTTGATTCTACGTTTAATATTTTAGTTGATGCTTATTCTAAAGATTGTAGTGGTATTAATCAATCTCAAAAGAATGTTACCATAACAGTTGATGGACCGACCCAAGCTCTTGGTCTAAAAGGGAATTTAACACGAGTTTATAAATTTATTAATGATACTACTGATACTACTTTATTAGTTGGCCCTATAATAACTTCAGAGTTATTTCAAGAAACTTGTCTTGACGTATTAGCAATTGACGATTCTAATTTTATTGACACTTTATTTTTAGAAGCTATGTCTATTGATTTTTTAAATATATTATATGCAGATTCTGTTTTTGATCCTTTTAGTGGAGATTCAATAGCCTCAAAAGAAACTGCATTTTTAGACTCATTTTTTGATTTTGAAGCAATATACCAACCACCTTTATATAACAACGTGACTGGGAAATACTATTATGAAAATTTTAAAGATTCCATTCCTATATTTTCAATGAATGGATTCTCTCATGTTAATAATATTTCTTCTGCAGTACAGACAGTTGGAATGAGATTTTGTTTCACACCTGATTGTAAGTTTATAAAAATACGTGACTCAATCCAAGACTCCAGAAATTACCAGTTAAACTGTAAGACTTTTTCAACTATTTGCTCATCAGATACATTATTTGGCTATACAAAAATTACTATTGACTTACCTAACGGAGAAGAAAAAGACATTCCAAATGTTTTCACACCGAATGGAGATTTAGAAAATGATATATTTAAGTTAAAAGATACATTAACCGATCCATGCTTTGATTTTATGAGTGTTAGAATATATAACCGTTGGGGACAATTGGTTTTTGAAGATGATGATCCAAATTTTAATTGGGATGGTAATTTAAAAAATGGAAAAGAATGTAAATCTGGATCATATTTAATAATTATAAATGGTGAATATGGTAGTATTTATAATAGCGAAGGAAGAAGAGAAGGAATTGCTGTTAAAGATGAATTTTGGATTCAATTACTTAGGTAATAATTAATACATTCTCTGTATAAATTTTCATATCTAGGTAAAATAATTTTTATGTCAAATTTCTTAGCTTGATTTAAAGCATTGGACTTAAATTTTTCTAATCTATCATTATTAGAGAGTATTTTGAGTGCATTTATTGTCATTTGATTGGTGTCTCCAACTTCATTTAACAGCCCACTTTCTTCATGAATTACAACTTCCGGAATTCCACCAGAATTACTCGCAATAACTGGAACGCTACAAGCCATAGCTTCTAGAGCTGATAATCCAAAACTTTCTTTTGAAGAAGGTAGTATGAATAAATCGGAAATATTTAGAACTTCTTTAGTTGATTTAAGACTTCCTAAGAGGAAAATATTTTCTTTAAAATCAGATTTTCTAGATATTTTCTCCAATCTAGGTCTCTCAGGTCCGTCACCTACTAAAATTAGTTTTACTTCTGTCTTTTTTGAAATTTCTTCAAAAGTTGTCAAAACATCTTCAATTCTTTTAACTTTTCTAAAGTTGGAAACGTGACATATTATTTTTTCATTATTGGGAGCAAATCTTCTTTTATAAAATTCATTATTGTCAAGTTTATATTCATTTAAGCATATAAAGTTTGGAATTACTTTAATTTCTTTTTTAATATCAAATAATTCATGGGTTTCTTTTTTTAGACTTTCTGAAACAGCAGTAACCATATTAGAATGATTAATAGAGAAATTAATAACAGGTTCAAAAGAAGGGTCTTTTCCAACTAAAGTTATATCAGTCCCATGGAGAGTTGTAATAAAAGGAATTTTTATTCCTTGATCTTTGAGTATTTGTTGAGCCATATATGCTGCTGACGCATGGGGAATAGCATAATGTACATGAAGAAGGTCAAGCTTTTCAAATTTAACAACATCAACTAATTTACTTGTAAGAACTTGCTCGTATGGAGTAAATTTAAATAATGGATAATCAGAAGTTCTTACTTCATGATAAAAAATATTTTTTCTAAGTTCACCTAGTCTCACGGGTTCACTATAGGTAATAAAATGTATTTCATGACCTTTTTTAGATAAGGCTTTTCCTAATTCTGTTGCTACAATTCCGCTCCCACCAAAAGTAGGATACAATACAATCCCAATTTTCATTCAATATATATTTGAATCAAATATAACTTAATTGATTTACTAAAACATGTTGAATTCCCTATATTAGCACTCGACAAAAATAATTTCATTAATCAATGAATAATTCTGATAAAAAGTTAGGTTTCAATAAAAATGAAGATCAAATTAAAATGATGATCTCTTCCTTAAATCAAAAGCTAGATAAAATATATCTTGGTGGTGGAACTGAAAAAATTAAGAAACAAAAGTTAAAAGGAAAATTAACTGCTAGAGAAAGAATTGCTCTATTATTGGACGATGATCTTTCAAGTATTGAAATTGGCGCTTTAGCTGGTTATCAAATGTATGAGCAACATGGCGGTTGCCCAGCTGGTGGTGTAGTTGTTAAAATGGGTTATATCCAGAAAAAGCTTTGTATTGTTGTTGCTAATGATGCTACAGTAAAAGCTGGAGCTTGGTTTCCAATTACGGGGAAGAAAAATCTAAGAGCACAAGAAATAGCAATGGAAAATAGAATTCCAATAATCTATCTTGTTGATAGTGCAGGTGTTTATTTACCTCTTCAAGATGAAATATTCCCTGACAAAGAGCATTTCGGAAGAATTTTTAGAAATAATGCAAAAATGAGTGCAATGGGAATTACTCAAATTGCAGCAGTAATGGGGAGCTGTGTCGCAGGAGGAGCCTATCTTCCAATTATGAGCGATGAGTCATTAATTGTTGAAAAAACAGGTACTATATTTTTAGCAGGTTCATATTTAGTAAAAGCAGCAGTTGGTGAGATAATTGATAATGAAACACTGGGTGGAGCAACAACCCATTCTGAAATTAGTGGAGTTGTTGACTACAAATCACCTGATGAAAAAACATGCTTAAAAACCATAAGAGATATTATGGATAAAATTTCTAATGGCAATAGTCTAAATTTAAATAAGTCAGTTTCTCAAAAGCCAAAACTTAAATTTGAAGATTTCTACGGTACTTTTCCCTCTTCTAGATCGTCAAACTATGATACCAAGACTATACTTAATTTTTTCATTGATAACGCAGAATTTACAGAGTACAAAGCAGACTATGGTAAAACAATAATTTGTGGTTACGCTAGAATTGACGGTTGGTCAGTTGGAATTGTTGCTAATCAAAGAAAAGTTGTTAGAACTGGGAAATCTGAAATGCAATTTGGTGGTGTTATTTATAGCGATAGCGCAAGCAAAGCTTCAAGATTTATAATGAATTGTAATCAAAAAAAGATTCCTTTGGTATTTTTTCAAGATGTGAGTGGATTTATGGTAGGTAGTAGATCTGAGCATGGTGGAATTATAAAAGATGGTGCAAAAATGGTAAACGCAATGGCCAATTCAGTAGTTCCTAAGTTTACTGTAATTATGGGAAATTCTTATGGAGCTGGAAATTATGCAATGTGTGGAAAAGCTTACGATCCAAGACTTATAGTAGGTTGGCCAACTGCAGAAATTGCAGTCATGGGAGGAGAGCAAGCTGCTAAAGTTTTACTTCAAATTGAATTAGAATCGCTTAAATCTAAAGGCGAAGAAATAAGTAAGGAAAAAGAAAAAGAATTATTTAACAATATTAAAAAAAGATATGATGATCAAATAAAGCCCTACTATGCGGCTTCAAGATTATGGATAGACGCTATTATCGACCCCAAAGACACAAGAAAGTGGATATCTATGGGCATAGAGGCAGCTAATAAAAATCCTGAAATCAAGGAATATAAGACGGGGGTTATTCAAACTTAAATGGAAATTAAATTTTACTCAAGAAGTCTTCTCAATATTTTACCGACATTTGATTTAGGAAGTTCATTTCTAAAACTTACGTTTTTAGGAACTTTATAATTAGTTAATTTCGTTCTACAAAACTCAATTACTTCTTCTTCAGTTAGTGAAGGGTCTTTCTTAACTATAAATGCTCTAACAAATTCTGACCCATCTTCTTTCTTTTCACCACGAACTCCAACTTCTAAAACTTTTGAATTTTCAGAAATAGCTTTTTCAACATCATTTGGATAAACATTGAAACCTGAGACTAATATCATTTCTTTTTTTCTGTCTACTATTTTAAAAAATCCCTTTTCATCCATAGTTCCCACATCTCCGGTCAAAAAATACTCACCATGCATAGATTTAGAAGTTTCTTCAGGACGTTGCCAGTAGCCTTTCATTACCTGTGGCCCTTTAATAGCAATTTCTCCAGGTTCTCCAACTTTAACTTCTTTAAAATCATCATCTAAAATTTTAACATCTGTGTTTGGAAGTGGTAGTCCAATAGATCCTGTTTTATGTTTGCCATTCCATGGATTAATTGTTGCAGCTGGACTTGTCTCAGACAATCCATAAGCTTCTAAAAGAGCTGTTCCAGTGAGTTTTTCCCATTGTTCTGCTACTATATCTTGAACTGCCATACCTCCTCCAAGAGCAAGTTTAAGTTTGTCAAAATTTAAATTCTTAAATACATCTTGATTCATTAAGCCTATAAATAAAGTATTAACACCTGTAATAACTGTAAATGGGTTCTTTTTTAAATCGGCACAAAACTTAGGCATATCCCTAGGATTGGTTATTAGTATATTTTTTGATCCATACCTGAAAAAAGTAAGACAATTAGCTGTTAAAGCAAAAATGTGGTAGAGTGGAAGTGCGGTAATTACAACTTCTTGACCATGATCAACATTTTCTCCAATCCATGCTTCTACTTGGGATACATTTGCACAAATATTTCTATGCGTCAATTCGGCTCCTTTGGAAAGACCTGTAGTACCACCAGTATATTGTAAGAAAGCTGTATCCGTATTTTTAATTTCAATATTCTCCCCTTTTTTACCACTATTATCTTTTAGAATTTTTTTAAGATTGAGACTTCCTGGGATTGAAAAAGCAGGAACCATTTTTTTAACATTTCTTACTACAAAGTTTGTTAGTCCACCTTTGAATCCACCCAATAAATCACCTATTGTAGTAATTATTACAGTTTCAATATCAGTTTTTGAAACAATTTTCTCCAAATTATGAGCGAAATTCTCTACAATAATCACAGCTTTTGCTCCAGAATCTTTGTATTGATGTAACATTTCATCCTCTGTATATAATGGGTTAGTATTTACAATAACTAGTCCTGCCTTTAAGCAAGCAAAAATCGCTACTGGATACTGTAATAAATTGGGCATTTGCAAAACAATCTTATCTCCTTTTTTTAGACTAGTATTATTTTGAAGATAATGTATTAAAGCATTTACGTGTTTGTCTAAATCTTTAAATGTTAGCTCAACATCCATATTTTTATAAGCAACTTTGTCTCTAAAATTTCTAATTGATTGATCGTATATTTCTACTATATTTTCATAATTTATTTCTGTAGAATGGGAAACAAAATCTGGGTAACTTTCAAGCCATGGAAATTTCATCATTTTATAAGTTTAATTTTAATAATTTGTATAAATACAAAATTTAGTAACATATATATAAATATAGTTGTTATGGATGAATAGTCAAATTTTTATTTTTATAAAAAAACCATTTTTTAGCTGTGATTTGTCGTAATGTTATTAATTTAGAAAAATTTTATAACTAAATTCCTTTTTTTAAGTATAAAGATATTATGTTAAAGAGTAACAAAATCTATATAAAGTACATATACAAGATAATTTTAGTAATAGCAGTATTCCTAATTAACTCTAGTATTAATCTATATGCTCAAGATCCTATTTTTACTCAATTTTATTCCAATCCAGTATATTTAAATCCTGCATTTGCTGGAAGTAATAAATGCCCAAGAATTGTTTCTAATTTTAGAAATCAATGGCCAGGGTTTTCTGGTGATTTTATAACAACATCACTTACTTATGATCAATATGTTGATAAAATTAAGGGAGGATTAGGAGTTATTTTAATGAGTGACCAGGTTGCAAAAACATTAAAATCTAATGAAGCTAGTTTTGTATATTCTTATCATCAACATTTATCAAGAAAATTCACTTTAAATTTTGGAATCCAGGGCACTTATATTTCAAAATCTGTAGATAGATCAAACTTAACTTTTGGAGATATGATACATCCAAGAAGAGGATTTGTTCTTTCTACTCAAGATGTAATAAATTATGCACCTGTAGACATATTTGATTTCTCTGCAGGTATTTTAGGTTATACGGATAAATTTTATGTTGGTTTTGCTACACACCATTTAACGGAACCTAGCTTTTCTTACATTTCAACTAACAATACATCATTTTTAAATAGAAGATATACTGCTCATGCTGGCACTGAAATTTCTCTTAACTCTAAATCATTATTTTCAGAAGAAGAAAAGTCACTTTCTCCAAGCGTTTTGTTTATTAAACAGGGTGATTTTCAACAGCTTAATTTTGGACTATATTACAAAAAGGGAAATTATGTAGTTGGAGCTTGGTATAGAGAAGGTGATTCTTTTATAGTTACCGCGGGGATGAATACTAAATTGTTGCGAATTGGTTATAGTTATGATTTAACAACATCACAGCTAGGTGTTTATTCTGGAGGTTCTCATGAAATTTCAATCGCTTTAAAGTTATATTGTGCACCTAAGAAAAAGTCTTTGAGAGCAATGTCATGCCCTTCATTTTAAAAAATTCTTCCGTCTTTTATCGTAATTTTTTTATCAGCTAAATCAGCTAGTTTATCATTATGAGTAACAATAATAAAAGTTTGCTTATTAGAATCTCTAAGTTTAAAGAAAAGTTCATGTAAGTTTTCTGCTGTCTTAGAATCTAAATTCCCGCTAGGTTCATCTGCAAGAATTACTGTTGGATCATTCATGAGTGCTCTAGCAACACTTACTCTTTGCTGCTCTCCACCTGAAAGCTCAGATGGTTTATGATCGAATCTATTACCAATACCAATAAGGTCTAAAAGATATTTTGCTTTTTCTAATGCTACTTTTTTTGGTTCTTTTGCTATGTATGCTGGTATACAAACATTTTCTAAAGCAGTAAATTCCGGAAGTAAATGATGGAATTGAAATACAAATCCAATATTTTTATTTCTGAAATTTGCTAATTGATTTTCGTTGTATTCAAAAACATTTTTTTTATTGTATACAAGACTACCACTTGATGGTTTCTCAAGAGTACCTAGTATTTGAAGCAAAGTAGTTTTTCCAGCACCACTTTTTCCAACTATCGATACAATTTCACCCTGAGCAATAGAAATATCAATTCCATTTAAGACATTTATATCATTAAAATTTTTATAAATATTAGTTCCACTAATCATAATATAAAAGTAATTAGATTATACTAATAATTAAATTTAAATACTCTTGATTGTAATAATTTTATATTTTAAACCAATCATCCGTACAAATTTTTACATTTACTAAAATTAATTACAGACTTATGAACTTACATGAATATCAAGGTAAAAACATTTTAAAGAGTTATGGTGTTGCCATTCAAGAAGGAAAAGTTGCAAATAGTGTAAGTGAAGCATTACAAGTTGCCAACGAGCTTTCGTCGGAGACTGGTACTAAATGGTTTGTTGTAAAAGCACAAATTCATGCTGGAGGAAGAGGTAAAGGAAAAGTAATTGAAACTGGTTGTAATGGTGTTGTCATCGCTAAGGGAATCGATAAAGTTGAAGAAAAAGTAAAAGGTATTTTAGGAGGTCACCTTGTTACTGCTCAGACTAACGAAAATGGAAAAAAAGTAAGTAAAATATTGATTGCTGAGGATGCATATGCACCTGATTTTGACAAAACTTCTGAATTTTATATGTCTGTTCTTTTGAATAGAGAAACCAGTAGAAATATTATTATGTATTCTACTGAAGGTGGTGTTAACATTGAAGAAGTTGCAGAAAAAACACCACATTTAATTTTCAAAGAAGAGATTGACCCTAAAGTAGGAATTACGGGTTTCCAATGTAGAAAAATCGCATTTAATTTGGGCCTAAGTGGTAAATCTCTTAAAGAAATGGTAAAATTCGTCCATTCATTATATTCTGCTTATGTAGGTTGTGATGCTTCTTTATTTGAAATTAACCCAGTTCTTAAGACTTGTGATGACAGAATTTTAGCAGTAGATGCAAAGGTAAGTTTAGACGATAATTCATTGTATAGGCATAAAGATTATGCAGAAATGAGAGATTTTTCAGAAGAAGATCCTATGGACGTTGAAGCTGATAAGGCAGGTTTAAATTTTGTAAATCTTGATGGAAATATTGGTTGCATGGTAAATGGAGCAGGTCTAGCAATGGCAACTATGGACATAATTAAACAAAGTGGAGGAGAGCCAGCCAATTTCCTTGATGTAGGTGGTACTGCAGATGCGGATCGAGTTGAAAAAGCATTTAATATTATTCTTAAAGATTCTAACGTTCAAGGAATTTTAGTAAATATATTTGGTGGGATTGTTAGATGTGATAGAGTTGCTAAAGGGGTTGTACAAGCTTACAAGAGTATAGGTAATATCCCAGTTCCTATAATTGTTAGACTTCAAGGTACAAACGCTATAGAAGCAAAAGAAATAATTGATAATTCAGGATTAAATGTGCACTCTGCTATTACTTTAAAAGATGCTGCAGATAAGGTTAAAGAATTGGTTAATTAGTACTCGTAAATTGTTAATCCACTCCTTAATTTAGGTTCTACCCAAGTGCTTTTAGGTGGCATATTCTGTCCTAAATCAGCTATTTTTATTATTTCTTCAATTTTATGAGGGTATAATTCAATTCCTAAACTTCGTTTTTTTTGATCTACTTTTTTAGTAAGAATTTTAATAGATTGATTTCCTCTTACATATTCAATTCTATCGTTTAAATTTTTAATATTCAGAACTTTATTTAATATTAAATCTGAAACCATTTGGCTGTTTAAACTACTTTTAAAATCAGTTTTGATCATATCAATATTTACAGTTAGCAAATACCATTTTTTATCAAAATAGATTACTATTTCATCTTTTTTACTTGGAGATTTATGATTTTTTAAATTTTCAATTAAGAAATAATTTTTTATTTTTTTTAAAAAATCATCATTTGAAACCTCTCCAATATCTTTAACAATTCTATTAAACTCGAATATTTTTAAATCTTTATGATCAATTAAAAATGATAAAAAGTAATTACTCTTATCATTTTTCGAATTAGAGATTTGATAAAGTGAAGATGATGCAATTCTATGATGTCCATCTGCAATATAAATATTATTTAATGATTTAAATTCTTCTGTAATTTTTTCAATATTAGATAAATCATCAATTAACCAAAGTTCGTGACTTTTTTTATCAGTTGTTGTAAATTCATATTCTGGTCTTTTAGTCATCGTTAATAAAATCAGTTCTTTAATAGTTAAAGTTGGATTATAAGATAATAAAACTGGCTCTGCATGAAAATTACATACTTCAAGATATTTTTTAAAAATCTTCTCTCTTTTAATGATAGTGTTTTCGTGCTTTTTTATCTTATTAGTTTGATAGTCTTTAACAGATGAACCGGCGATTAAACCCGTAAAAACACCAAAACTAGTTGTTTGTCTATAGACATACAATACTGGTTTTTCATCTTTAATAAAGTATTTCTTGTTTTTAAAGTATTCGTATTTTTTCTTAATTAATTCAAACCTTTGGATGCTGTCTGATTTATTTTTTTTAACACTACTAAACTCTGGATTTATCACGTGAAGAAAAGAATATGGATTACTCTCTAACTTAGCTTTAAGATGACTCTTTTCATATGTGTAAAATGGTCTTGAGCTTATAAGGTGTACCTTTTTACGTATTGGTCTTACCCCTTTAAAAGGAATTATTTTTGCCATTAATCAGCAATTTACCAAAAATTATTGGTTGTAAAAATTTATGATTTTATCAGCCAACTCAGTTCCAATTCTATCTTGAGCTTCTAAAGTAGCTGCTCCAATATGAGGAGTAATTGATATCTTATCGTTTAACAATAAATCTTTTGATGGTTTAGGTTCACCAACAAATACATCAAGAGCAGCAAAGCTTACTTTTTCTGTTTTTATTGCATCTATAAGAGCGTTTTCGTCAACTACACCACCTCTTGCAGCATTGACTAATCTTACGCCATCTTTCATCTTTTTAAACTCTTTACTGCCAATTACTGGTTTTCCATCTTTTGGCATAGGAACATGTAAAGAAATAAAATCAGATTTTTCTAATAAATCATTAATATTAGTTGTGCTGACATTTACTTTTATATTTTGTTCGGCAATATTTAATTCAATTTTTGCTTCATCTATAAATGGGTCATAAGCTATTACGTTCATTCCAGCACCTAATGCATATTTTGCTGTATTTTGACCAATTCTTCCAAACCCAATAATCCCTAAATTTTTACCTCTTAGCTCAATCCCTTTAGCATATTTTTTTTTCAATACTTTAAACTCAGTTTCTCCATTTTTTGGCATATTTCTGTTAGAATCAAATACATTTCTAGAAATATTGAATAAATGTGCCATAACAAGTTCAGCAACAGACTGAGAAGACGAAGCAGGTGTATTTATAACTTTCAATCCTTTTTCTTCAGCATAATCTACATCAATATTATCCATTCCAACACCGCCTCTACCAATTATTTTAATAGAACTGCATTGGTCAATAATATCTTTTCGAACTTCTGTTGCACTTCTAACTAAGATTACTTCAATTTTATTTTCATTAATATATTTAATTAAATCATTTTGATTTAAATGATCCGTAATTACTTTAAAACCAGATTTCTCTAGTTTTGAAATACCAGATTTGGAAATTCCATCATTAGCTAAAATTTTCATAATTATCCTTTTTTATTTTCTAATTCTCTCATGATATCAACAAGTATGCTTACACTTTCTATGGGCATAGCATTATAAATGGAGGCTCTAAAGCCCCCAACAGATCTGTGTCCCTTAAGACCATTGATACTAGCATCTTTAAGCATTTTTTCAAAAGTTTCATTTAAGTCTTGCTCTAATAAGGAGAATGTCACATTCATTGAACTTCTATCTTCAATATTAGCTGTTCCTTCAAATAATGAATTATTATCTATGTGATCATAGATGAGTTTTGATTTGAGATTATTTTGATTTTCTATGTAGCTTAATCCACCAATATTTTTTAACCATCTTAAATTTAGCATTGAAGAGTAAATTGCAAAGACAGGTGGTGTATTAAACATAGAATCTTTGTCAGCGTGCACTTTAAGATCTAACATCGTTGGTATTGGAACAGAACTATTTCCTAAAATATCTTTTTTACATATATAAAGTGTGGTTCCTGCAGGACCCATGTTTTTTTGCGCTCCTGCGTAAATTAAATCAAAATCTTTTATGTTAATTTCTCTAGAAAAAATATCTGAAGACATATCACACGCAAGTGGAATATTTCCATTGTAGAATTTTTTGATTTGAGTACCAAAAATGGTATTATTTGAAGTAACATGAAAATAATCAATATTATCACCTAAATTATAACCTTTTGGTATGTAGTTAAAGTTTTTATCTTCAGATGATGCCACATTAAATGAATTACCCATAAAAGAAGCTTCTTTTGCAGCTTTTTTTGCCCAAGAACCAGTAATTAAGTAACCTCCAGTTTTTTTCTTTCCCATTAAATTGTAAGCAGCTGTTAAAAAGCCTAAACTCGCTCCTCCTTGTAGAAATAATACCTCATAATTATCAGGAACGTTTAGAATTTCTCTAACTAGTTTTCGTGCTTCTTCCATTACCTCAATAAAATCTTTACTTCTATGCGAGATTTCTATTAAGGAAAGACCAGAATCATTAAAATTTAAAATACTTTCTGCAGATTTTTCAAATACTTCTTTTGGTAAAATACATGGACCCGCACTAAAATTATGGACTTTTGACATGGTTAATTTTTTGTTAGGCAAAATTGTAAATTATAATTAACTGTTTAGTAACTTTAATGCTAAATTTATTAACTTTTTATCTCTATTATTAACAAATTTAAAATAGTTAACTATTTGTTGGGGTCATTAAAAGGTCTATTTAAAACCTTTAAAGATTTTGCATCAAAATTTCGTTTGAAATTCCACTGATTTTCGCTCCATAAAAATGCATCAAAACTTAAATCAGTAACGTACCAATCAGTAAAATCTTTTAGATGAGGAGACGGAGGCATTAAGTGATCAAATATTATGTAATCTTCTTTTCTAACCTGTTTATGTTTTAAGGACATATAGGATTGTTTATTGTACTGAAATATTACTCTTTTTTTTGTTTTACCATCTGAATATTTAAAAATTGGTTCTCCAAATTGAACTTTATTTTTTTTATTAAAAACCATGGATTCAATAATTTTTTTGTTAGAAAACATATCGTTTCCATCCCAGCCTATTAGAGTGTAAACTGTTTTATTCTTTCTTTGATTTGGTATAATATCATAATATAATGCACCAAGCCATGTGTTTTCGTTTAAAGAACTATATTCAATTTCAGGTATTTCTTTTTTGAAATCACTTAACTTAATGATGTTAAGATTTTTTTTTAGTATCCAACATTCGTAATGTTGTTTTTGGTTGTCAAGTTCAATATTCCAATTAAAAATTCTAAACTCACCATCTGAAGAAATTACAGTACTCATAAATTTTGAGAGACTATCGAATGGGTAATTAAAAATTTCTTTATTTAGAAGTGCTTTTTGTAAATTAGATTTAAATTCATCGTTCATTTTCATAGCTAACTTATCGTCTTTTTCAAAATGAACATCTTCTAAACTATTAATAAGTTTTAATTCAATCTCTTCAATAGATTGAGCATTCATTAAATTAAATGATAAAATCAGATAAAAACTTATAATTAATTTCATAATAAAATTTAATTACTAAAAATCTACACTAAGATATATGTAGACTGTCTTTTTTAATAAGTAATGAGCTTTCTTGCTCAACAAAGTTTTCGTCTGGCACGCAACAATCTACTGGGCATACTGCAGCACATTGAGGCTCGTCATGAAAACCAACACATTCTGTACACTTATCAGTTACAATAAAGAATACATCCATTTCTAAAGGTTCGTTATTTTGGTCAGCATTGACTTTTAATCCTGAGTTTTTACCGGTGTAATCGCCTTTTAAGGAAGTTCCATCAGAAAATTTCCATTCCGCACCACCTTCATAAATAGCAGTATTTGGACATCCTGGTTCACAAGCGCCACAATTAATACATTCGTCTGTTATTTTAATTGCCATTTAAGAATGGTTGTTAGTTTTGTACAAATATAGCATGTTAATGACAATCTTAAAAAACGTTTATCAAAAAGATATTTTAATTCAATTAGGAATATTTCTATCATCAGTTTCAAAGTATGATTCCTGGCCTGGTTATAAATGTGGTGTAAGTGAAACTGAATTTTTTAATTTTAAAAGTGCTATAAAAATAGCGTCCACCAAAAATTCATGGTTCTCTATAAATATGATTAATAGATCAATTGAAATATGGTCAAATAATTTATCACAGGTTAATTTAGATAAATGGATGTCTAATTATGATATTCCAGAAAAAATCAATAAAAATGTTCTAATTATTTGTGCCGGAAATTTACCTTTGGTAGGTCTTCATGATATAATATGTTGTATTTCATTGGATTTAAATACACAAATTAAGCTTTCAAAAAATGATGACATTCTTATTCCAGCTGTTTTAGAAGTTTTAGCTTTTTTTGACAATCAAATAAGCGATAAATTTAAGATTTTAGATAATAACCCAGTAAATTTCAATACTGTTATTGCCACAGGAAGTAATAATAGTAATAGGTATTTTAATCATTACTTTGGAAATCATCCTCATATTTTTAGAAAAAACAGAACTTCTATCGCAGTTATTGATCAACACACATCTGATCAAGAATTAAACAAACTATCAGATGATATTTTGCAATATTATGGCTTAGGATGTAGATCAGTTACTAAATTATTTGTTCATGAAAGTTTTGATCTAAATAGAATATACCAATCTGTTTTCAACTATAAAAATTTAGCTAGTAATAATAAGTACATGAATAATTATGATTACAACAGATCAATATTTTTATTAGAAAAAAAATTGTTTTTTGACAATGGATTTTTAATTTTGAAAGAAGATAAAAGTTTGTTCTCGCCAATAAGTGTGGTTAATTATGAGTTTTATTCCGATCTAGAATTTCTAGAAAAAGAATTGCTAGATAAGAATAATGAAATTCAATGCAGAGTAGGGGTTGGAGGTATTTCTTTTGGAACTGCCCAAAAACCAGACTTATGGGATTATGCAGATGGTGTAGATACCATTGATTTTTTAACAAAAATTTAAAAAAAGTAATAAAATATTTAATATAATTTTATAAAAAATAAGATATGTCAACAATAACAAAAGAGGTTCAGGATAGTATTTCGCCTGATAAAGCATTAGAAATGCTTAAAGAAGGAAATCAAAGATTTTTAGATAATAATGAACTGAAAAGAGATTTACATTTTCAAGTTAACATAACAAGCGAAGGACAATTCCCATACGCTGTAGTTCTTAGTTGTATTGACTCTAGAGTTCCAGTAGAACTAGTCTTTGACCAGGGTGTAGGAGATATTTTTAGCGCAAGAGTAGCAGGTAACATCATCAATGAAGATATTCTAGGATCTATAGAGTATGCTTGTGGAGTTGCTGGTTCAAAAGCTATTTTAGTTTTAGGACATACAAAGTGCGGTGCTGTAACATCTGCTTGTAAAGGGGTAGAGTTAGGTAATATTACTGCTTTATTAAGTAAAGTTAAACCAGCTATTGCTGATGTTCAACAAAGGGATGGAGAAGTTAAAGTAGAAGAAGTTACTAAAGCAAATGTGTTTCAATCTATAAAAGAAATTAGAGAAAACAGTTCAATTTTAGCAGATTTAGAAAGAGATGGAAAGATTAAAATTGTTGGTGCTGTTTATCATGTTGAGGACGGACAAGTTTCATACTTATAGTAATATTGTAAAATAATTGTTAATTTTATTAGAAACTTTATTATTTCTTCACTCTAGGATTTAAAATTTTTGAAACCGTACTTATTCTAGAAAAACTGTTATTTCATTTTTTGAAATTTCAACATTAATATGTTCTTGAACAGTTGTAGAAAGTGTTAAGCCAACCCAATCTGCTTTTATAGGAAAGTTTCGGTGCCTTCTATCTACTAAAACAACTGTATTCATTTTCTTAATGTCTTGACTTAGTAAGAATGCTGCTGCATGCATTAAAGTTTTTCCAGAATTAAGAACATCATCGATTAATATTACTTTCTTGTTGTTTAGAGAAATTTCTGGATTCAATGAGATTTTACTTTTTAAAGGATCTTTTTTATTGATTTTAAGTTCAATTAATTGAACATTTGTTTTGTAGGAATTATTTTGTAGAGAAGAATTTATTTTTTTAGCTAGTAAAAAACCATTTTTACTTATTCCTACAAAAAAAAGTTCTCTTTCGTTGTGATATTCTTCAATAATTTGGAAAGCAATTCTTGCCAACTTATTATTGACATCATTATTATCTAATATTAATGAACCTACTTTTTGCATAAACTTAAAATCTTGCTACTAATTTAATATTTAATCGTCTAGATGTTAAAAAACTTGGAATAGAATATTGTCTTCCACTTGCATCTCTAATCCAAGTATAGTTGGTTGTGTTAGAAATATCTAAAAGATTAAAAACTTCAAAAGAAATCCACATGGATTGGATTCCATTGAGTATAGATTTTTCTTTAAATTTTGATTTGTCAGTTTCACTATTTATTAAATCTTTAGAAAAACCAATATCTATTCTCTTATAAAAATTGGATCTTAACGTATCAGAATACCTTTGATCTCCAGGTGGACCATAAGGAAGTCTTGATCCAAATAAAACATTGATATTAACTTTCATTGTACTCCATTTTACTTTCTCAGTATCCCAGTCATTTGGCATTTGATCTTGAAAAAACATAGAAAATGATACCCTTTGATCTGTTGGTCTTGGAATTAAACCAGGTTCATTTATAGTGCTATCAGTGGCATTTTGATCTATTGTAAATCCAGGGATTATTTTTTCCCCATTTGCATTAAAATAGGTGTAGTAAAAATCATTTACTAAGTTTTCCTTTGTCTGTAACCAACTTAAAGATGCGTAAGATTGAATCCCTTTTACAAATTCGCCATTAATTTTTAAATCAATTCCTCTGGCAAATCCTTTAGCTAAATTCTCCCCATAATAGTTAACTCTAACATTTTCAATTTCATATGGTATAATATCATCTAATACTTTATAATAAATTTCAGTACCTGCTTTAAATTTCCTCTCCCACATTTTAAATATTAAATCTCCGCCCGCTACAAAATGAATCGATTTTTGAGCTCTAATTAACGGATTTAGTTCACCGTTTAAATTTCGTGCAGCTCTGTAAAAAGGAGGTTGGTAGTAGAAACCAGCAGCTAATTTTAAAGTCAAGTTTTTTCTAACTATTTTACCGTCTTCATATTTGTAAAATGCTGGTCTCCATTTAAAATTAATTCTTGGAGATAATACTGTCTGATCATTGTAGCTCCAATAATTAGCTCTAATTCCAACGGTAGCCGCAAAATAACTTGAACTTGAAAAAGTTGTATCAATAAATGTTAAACTATCATTTTTGTGTATAAAATGTGTCTTTTTTTCTTTATTGAATTTATATCTGTGCTGAGCAAAACCTGTAATTCTAGAGGAACTAATTTCATTTGTCGCTTTTATAAATTTACTTAACTCGAGTTCTTGATATTGGATATTACTGGGGTTTTGATATCCAATGCTATCCAGCGGCCTAGGTGAATTAAATCTAGAAGAATCTAAATAATTCCATTCTTTAATTTTATTTTGAACCTGTTCACCTTGTAATTTTATTCCCCAAGATGTTTTTTGATTATTATTAACGAAATCTCCTGTATGGTAAATATTTAATACGTTTGCTTTTAGCTGATTTCGTCCATGATTTAGAAAAGATCCAACACCCCTGTTATAAGCAACACTTCCATATTGATCACTTCCTAAATCTCTTTCAAGTTCATCTAATCTATACTCTCCTAATAAATCAAAATATTCAGTTTCATCTGTGTTAAATGTTGATATAAAATAATTTAGTGAAAGGTTTTCGTTTTTTCGATGTTTTAAAGAAATAGCACCCATATATGTTCTGTATTGAGTATTTTCTTGTCCTTCGTAATAAACAGTAAATCTAAGAGCCTCGTTAATATTCCCAAAATTAGTTTCTCTATTTTCTGGGCTAACCGAAAATAGATTATTGGCAGTATTTCCAAATATGGATAGTTTTAAATTTTCATTAAGATTGAAATTTATTAGACCTTGAATATCCATAAACTGAGGTTGATATTCTCCCTTTGTATCCAATGTCCCTAATAAATATGCATTTGATCTATATCTAAACCCAAAATTATAATTAATTAGTGAATTTGGTCTATCTCCAAATTGTAATTGTGCACCTAGAAGGCTTGTAGAAAAATTGGCCTCAAATTCGATAGGCTCTCTGTAGCTAATGTCCAAAACACTAGAAAGTTTGTCACCATATTTTGCATCAAAACCACCTGCTGAAAAAACTATATTTTCAACCATTGAGGGATTTATAAAACTTAATCCTTCTTGTTGTCCAGATCTTGCTAAAAAAGGTCTATATACTTCAATTCCGTTTACATAAATTAAATTCTCATCAAAATTACCACCTCTAACACTAAAGCCACTCGAGAGTTCATTATTTTGTCTAACGCCATATCCTACAGAAGAAAGTAAGCCTTCAATATTTCCACTGGGTAAAGCAATGTTAGAGGCATTTATATTTGGTAATATTTCTGTTGGAGAACTTCCAGGGTCTTTATACTCAACTTCTAATGTTTTTAAGACTTTATTCTTCATTTTAACCTTAATAATTGTATCTTTTTTAGGATTTACTGACTTTGATATTTTTTTATAATTAACATGAGTAATTTCAATTGTAACCTTACTTTGATCTTTTAGGGCAACTTTAAATTCACCCTTTTGATTTGAGACTGTTCCTGATTTTAAATTTAAAACTTTGATGTTTGCGTTGCTAATAGGTAATCCATTATTGTTTTTTATTTCTCCTTTTAAAATAAAATTATCCTGTCCTGAAATAATTGGTGCAAAAAGAATCATTACAAGTAATAAATGATATTTTTTTAATAAAATCATTTATTACTTTTAAAATCTCCTCTTTTCCAAGCTTTAATAAATTGTGCCCAAGCAAAAGGATTTAATAGACTGTTTGGTGCATATTGCCCTGCATAATATAGTTTGTTCTGGATTTGTTGTTGTTGCCATTTAAAATTCATTGCCCCATCCATAGGGGTAAATTCCATTCTTTCATTGAGTTTTTCTCTTGCAAGGTTATTCATTGCCCTTTTGTAATCGTCGTTAGGTATTGGTGTTTCTACAAAAGCTTTTGCAAATTGTTCTTTTGATGGCCACGGATATATAACGAAGGTTTCGAGCATTATAGTGTCCTGATACATTACATGTATCAATGAATATTTATTAGTGGTAAGAGTGTCAGGAATTGTAAAACTTGACTTTTTATATCCAACACTACTAAAAATAATAGTATCAGATTTTTTAGCTACAAAAGAAAAATATCCAAAATAGTCTGAAATAGTACCACGCCTAGTTACTTTATCTGTAATACTACAATAAGGAACAGGTTGCATACTATCTTCGGAAATAACTACTCCACTGAATTGAATAAATTCTTCATTATTTTGTGATTTAATTTTAAATGTATTACCAAATAATATTAGAATTAAGACATATATTTTGAAAAGGACTTTAATTTGAATTCGTTTATTAATATTAATAATTCTTTAGGTACTAAAAATTAAAATACCAGTTATTATACCCGCAGAAATGGTAATAATATTTTTAACCTTCCCCTTAGATTGATGATGATCCTCAAAAATTAATAATGTAGTAATATGAAGGAGCATTCCACATGATATAGCCAATAAATTTGTAGACCAATTTCTAAAATAATCCAGATTAATTATGTATTCGCCAAAATAAACTCCTATTGGAGAGGATAGAGCAAATATTATAAGTAACGTAAATTTCTTTGTGAGATTTAATTCTATACTATTTAGAAATATAATGAGTACAGCTGCAATTGGAAGTTTATGAATTAGAATAGTTGATAAATATATCCAAGAAAAAGAATTTCCATTTTCAATAAATGAGTGGTTATGACCAACATCTTCAAAAGTATTTATGGGCATTCCTTCAATAAATGAGTGAATAGATAGTCCTGTAAAAATTACAATTAATTCTTTAGTAGAAATTTCACCATGAAGGTGAACATGACCATGTTCAATCCCCTTAGATAATAATTCAAGTAGTATTTGAATAATAAATCCTGCTAATAGATAGTAACCTAATTGGTTATTCTCTACTGAAAAAAGCTCAGGCAAAACATGAGTACATAGAAGAGTAAGTACTAAAGCAACACTAAATGATATAATTATAGGTTTATATTTTTCAATTTTCTTATATAAAACATCAGTAATGACCCCAACAGTTAAGACACTAAAAAACAATACTTCAATCATCTGTTTATCTTTTTTGCCAGCAAAATTAATCTATTACTATTTAAATTGTATGGATTCATATAATAATCTCCAAATGTTTCAATAATTTTAAATCCAGTAGCTTTAAACATAGTCTTAAAATCTTCAAGTCCAAAAAGTTGAACTTTTTCAGAAAAGTTAAATTTTAATCCCCCATCAAAAACAATTATTTCCTTAGTTATAAAGTCTCCAACTATTTTTTTTGTTATTTCAAATTTTATTTGATCAATTATTTTAATTTCTTTAAGTTCACTATTTGATGTTTTTATTTTCTCAGCATTTAAAAAATCAATCAAAATCAATCCGTTTTTCTTTAAATGATTATGGCATGACTTTAAAACTTTAATATTGTCATTTTTATTATCAAAATACCCAAAACTGGTAAAGAGATTAAATATATATCCATAGACGTTTTTAGTTTTAAAATCTCTCATATCAGATAAATAAAAACTTAAATTAGTTATTTTGTTTTTATTGGCTATTCTAATATTTTCACTAGAAATATCTAATCCATCAACTTCATGGAAATACTTGCTTAAACTTACAGAATGTCGTCCATTTCCACAGCCTAAATCTAGAACTTTATCATCTAATTTAAGAGATAATTTAGAAACAATAAATTTGATAAATTCGTTGGCTTCAACCTCGTTTCTGTCGCTGTAAAGTATATGGTAATATTTAGAGTTGAACCAATTAATAAACCAATCGTTTGCTTTTTTCATTTTTTCAGTACAATTATCTTTAGTAAATCTAATACATAATTTATTTTTATAAGCTTTTATTATTTTTGTTTTTACTTTCAACTATTTGTTATATTTGTGAGTGTAATATGAGAACTACTACATTTGATTTATATAATTTAATGGAGCGTGATAACGTTTTATTAGCATTTAAGGGTACTATAACATCAGATCTTTTATCCTCTGTATTTCATATTATGGAAACTAAAATGGATGACTTAAATGATTCTCCTGCCACTAAAAAGAAAGTTTTTAATGTTTTAGTAGAATGCTTGCAGAATTTATATCATCATATCGATGATTTTGACAATGACAATACTGTTTATGATGACACAATTGATAAGAAGTCAGCAATATTTAGTATCAGTAGAAATGAGGAATATTACAATATTATAACAGGTAATTTCATATATCCTAGAAATGTTGTTGAAATCACAAATAAAATTAATCATATTAATTCTTTAGATCGAGATCAATTAAAGGCCTATTATAAAGAAATTTTAGGAAATGGAAAGTTAAGTTCAAAAGGTGGAGGAGGTTTAGGCTTAATTGATATTGCAAAAAAATCAAGAAATAAGTTAGAGTACAGTTTTAAAGAAATTGATGATGATTATTCATTTTTTACTTTAATTGTTAAAATTTTAAAATAAAAGTTATGGAAAATTTAAAACACGAAGGTTCTTCAAAAACACCAGAAGTAGATTTTAATTCATCAGGTGAATTACTACTTAAAGGAAGATCAATTCCAGAAAATTCAATTGAGTTTTACAAGCCGTTAATAGAATGGTTAGAAGCATATGCTAAGTCTCCAGGCTCTACTACTGTTTTGAGTGTTCAGTTAGAATACTTTAACACAAGCTCATCTAAATGTATTTTAGATGTTTTCAAGAAGTTAGAAGCAGTTTCAGGAAGTGAAATTTCAATTAAATGGCACTATGAAGAAGACGATGAAGACATGTTAGAGGCAGGAGAAGATTATGATGCTATAATTGATTTACCTTTTGAAATGATTGAAGTTGAAGAAATATAACAATTAAAACCATCTAATTTTAAGGCTGTCTATCGACAGCTTTTTTTTTATCAAATGAAAAATACTGTAATCACTATTGATGGACATTCTGGTTGTGGTAAAAGCACTTTAGCTAAATCATTAGCTAAAAAATTGAACTTCTTATACATTGATACTGGAGCAATGTACAGAGCAATCTCGTTATTTTTTTTAGAATCAGATTTTATTTTAAAAAATGGTAATCTTAGAAACGATTATATTTCTTCTATGTCATCTGTTAATATAGATTTTTCAGAACCCAATGAAAATGGTGAAAGCTTTGTAAGACTAAATGGCAAAAATGTAGAAGATAAAATTAGAAGTATTGAAATATCAAATTTGGTTAGTCATATAAGTAAAAATTCTTTAATAAGAAAAAAAATGGTTTCTATCCAACAGTCTTATGAACCAAAAAGTAATTTGATAATGGATGGAAGAGATATTGGTTCTGTAGTATTTCCCAATGCAGATATTAAATTTTGGGTAACTGCTTCTGCTAAAAAAAGAGCTCATCGTAGATGGCTAGAATATAAACTAAATGGGGATGATATTTCTATTGAAAAAGTAATTGAAAATATAAACTTTAGGGACCATAATGACGAAACAAGAAAAGTAAGTCCTTTGATTAGACCAAAAGATTCAATAGAAATTGACAATACTAATTTGAATATTGATCAAACTTTTGAACTGGCATTTAATCATGTTCAAAATAATCTTAACGAAGGAATTGGAAAGAATATTAATTGAAATAGCCTATAACGGATCTAATTATCATGGATGGCAAACTCAAGAAAATGCTAAGACTGTCCAAGATACTATTGAAAGAAGTATTAATATTATAATTCAATCAAAACAAACTATTAATATTATTGGTTGTGGTAGAACTGACACTGGAGTTCATGCTGAGCAATATTTCTTTCATTTTGATTTAAAAGAAAAATTTAATTTTGATAATTTTTTACATAAAATTAATCAAATACTTCCTTTAGATATATTATTTAAAAAATATTGTGTTGTGAAACCTGATTTTCATGCTAGATTTAGTGCTTTAACTAGAACTTATGAGTATAGGATTACAAAGGAAAAAGAACCATTTTCTGAAACACTTTATAATTATATAAAATACAAAATTGATGTAGACTTAATGAATCAATGCTGCCAAAAGTTAGCAAGTTATAAAGACTTCACTTCATTTAGTAAAGTCCACACGGATGTAAATAATTTCAATTGTGATATTTTTAGTGTTGAATGGAAACAAATAAATAACAAAATTATATTCACAATCTGTGCTAATAGATTTTTAAGAAATATGGTTAGAGCTATTGTAGGTACGATGCTATTAGTAGGAAGAAATAAAATTTCGGTGGAAGATTTTTGTACTATTATTGAATCTAAGAATAGATCGTTAGCGGGCCCATCTGTAAAGGCAAAAGCTTTATTTCTTACTAAAGTAGAATATCCAAATACGTGAACAATGCTAAAAATAAATCTTGGGATTCTAAATTGTTTAGAAGAATTTTAGTTGTTTCCAAACCTCATTTTAAATTATTATTATATGGAATATTATTAACAGTCTTACTTGCCTTTCTTTCTCCACTAAGACCTTATATTATTGGAAAGTTAGTAGGTCAATATGTAAGATTATCAGATGAAGAATCACTTCTTTTTGGGTCTTTAATTGTTGTAGCTATTCTAATCGTAGAATCTATAATGCTTGTAGCGTTGTCTTATCTTTCAAGTGATCTTGGTCAAAGAGTTGTAAAAGATTTAAGAGACCAATTATTTAAACATATTACAAAATTAAAATTGAGATATTTTGATCAAAATCCAATAGGAATGTTGGTTACAAGATCCGTAAGTGATATGGAAACCATTTCAGAAATATTTTCGCAAGGAATTTTAGTAATTCTAGGAGATTTACTAAAATTAGCTGGAGTTCTTTCATTTATGTTTTTTATAAATTGGAAACTTACGTTAATTGTTCTGATACCAATTCCTATTTTAATTATTTCTACTAATATTTTTAAAAAAGCTATAAAAATTTCTTTTCAGGAAGTAAGAAAACAAATTTCTGTACTTAATTCATTTGTTCAAGAGCATATTAGTGGAATGAATATTGTTCAAATATTTAGTAGAGAGGGTATTGAAGCTGAGAAGTTTAGTAAAATTAATAATGCTCATAAAAAAGCTCATATAAAGGGGATTATGGCATATTCTATTTTTTTTCCAGTTGTTGAGATATTAAGCGCCTCTTCTATTGCTCTATTAGTACTGTATTGTATCAGGTCCATATCTTACGGTGGAGTTGACTATGCTACTGTTACAACCGAAATGTTGTCTTTTATTTTATACGTAAATATGCTTTTTAGACCAATAAGAATGTTAGCTGATCGATTTAACACTCTTCAAATGGGCATGGTTGGATCTGCTAGAGTTTTTGAACTTTTAGATAGTAAGGAATATATTAATCAAAATTCAAATTTAAATCCTAAGATATTTAATGGAAGTATATCCTTTAAAGACGTATATTTTTCATACGACGAAAAAAAACCAATATTTAACGGACTTACATTTGATGTGAAAGCTGGTCAAACTGTAGCTATCGTAGGCCCCACTGGAGCTGGAAAAACCTCTTTAATTAACCTGATTTCCCGTTATTATGAGTTTCAAAAAGGATCAATTAAGATAGATGATTTTGATATTAGAAATATAGATTTAGATATTTTAAGATCTAAAATTGGGGTCGTTTTACAGGATGTTTTTCTATTCAACACTACGATTTTAAAAAATATTACAATTGGGGATTTGAATATTTCAAGAGAAGATGTAATTAAAGCAGCAAAAAAAGTTGGTGTTCATGAATTCATTAATCAATTACCAAAAGGATATGATTTTGAGGTAAAAGAAAGGGGGGGGCTATTGTCTTCAGGACAAAGACAAATTATTGCTTTTTTAAGAGCTTATGTTTATAAGCCTCAACTTTTGATTTTAGATGAGGCAACGTCTTCAATAGATTCTTTATCAGAGGAGTTTATTCAAAATGCTACTCAAGAAATCACCAAATCAAGAACTTCAATTATAATTGCTCATAGGCTATCAACAATTCAAAATGCAGATTCTATTCTTGTTATGGATAAAGGGAAAATAGTGGAACAAGGCAAGCATATAGATCTTTTAAAAAATAAAGGTCAATATTATGAGTTATACCAAAATCAGTTTATTTCTGAGCAATCTGAGGTTGTTTAAATTCGATACACTTTTTAAGATAATCCTTAGTGTAAGACAATACATCACTTTTTATAAAATCGTCTGGATTCCCCTCGAATAATAAGGTTCCACCCTCGTTTCCACCTTCAGGTCCTAAGTCAATAATCCAGTCTGCAGATTTTATAATATCCATATGATGTTCAATAATAATTACATGGTGCCCCATTTCAACTAAATCTTGAAGTGCTTTTATAAGTTTTTTGACATCGTGAAAATGTAACCCAGTAGTTGGTTCATCAAAAATAAAAAGTTTTTTCTGCTTACTTTTACTGGAACTTAAAAATGAAGCCAATTTAATTCTTTGTGCTTCTCCACCGCTTAATGTATTTGAGGCTTGACCAAGTTGAACATATTGAAGACCCACTTCTGAAAGTGCAAATATTTTTGATTTTATTTTTTTACATAAAGTAGAATCCTCTTCAAAAAAAGTAAGACTTTCTTCTACTGTCATTTCAAGAACTTCAGAGATATTTTTCCCTTTATATTTAACTTCTAAAACTTCATCTTTAAATTTTTTACCATTACATTCATCACATTTAAGATGAACATCGGCCATGAATTGCATGGAAATTGTTAATTGCCCTTCCCCCTGACATTTCTCACATCTTCCGCCATCAACATTGAAACTGAAATATCCTGGCTTAAATCCTTTTATTTTAGCGTGTTTTTCGTTAGCAAATAATTGTCTAATATCATCATAGCCCTTAGTATATGTTATTGGGTTTGACCTTGAACTTTTTCCAATTGGATTTTGATTGATAAATTCAACTCCAGAAATCAAATCAAAATTTATTTTAATATTTTTACAATGACTGGCTTTTTCAATCCCTGAAAGAAAAAATCTTTCTAAAAAAGAGAATAGAATTTCACTAACTAATGTTGATTTGCCGCTTCCACTAACACCAGTTACAACACATATTTGATTTAAGGGAATATTTACAGAAATGTTCTGAAGATTATAAAGGTATGCTTCTTCAATTACAATAAAGTCTTTCGGTTTTCTTCTAAATGAAGGAATATCAATTTTAAATTGGCCTGTAAGATATTTTGCAGTCAAACTTTTATTGGCATTTACTAGTTCGTCATGATTTCCCTTAAACACTATTTCTCCGCCTAATCTTCCAGCCTCAGGACCTATGTCTATTATCATATCTGCTGCTTTCATTATTTCTTCATCGTGCTCTACAACAATCACAGAATTGCCAACATCCCTTAATTTTTTTAATATTTGAATTAGTCTTAGTGTGTCTCTTGGGTGAAGTCCAATTGATGGTTCGTCAAGAATATACATGGAACCCACTAGTGAACTGCCAATTGAGGTTGCTAAATTTATTCTTTGCGATTCTCCACCGGAGAGCGAGTTTGAAGCTCTTTCCATTGTTAAATAACCAAGTCCAACATCTTTCAAATAGCTTAGCCTAGAATTTATTTCATAAATAATTCTTTTAGATATCTTAACCTCATTTTCGTTAAGCTTTATCTTATTGAAAAACGTAATGGCATCATCAATTGTCATTCTATTGATTTCGCTTATAGATTTTTTATTTATTTTGACATAGTCTGCGTCTTTCCTTAATCTACTTCCTGAGCAAGAAGGACATTTAGTTTTTCCTCTGTATCTGGAAAGCATGACTCTGTATTGAATTTTGTATGATTTTTTTTCTAAATATTTAAAAAATTGATGTAGTCCTTGAAAAAACTCATTACCATTCCAAATAAGCTCAAGATTAATTTTTGAAAGATTTCTTATAGGTTCATGAACTGGAAAATCAAAATTGTGAGCACTATTGATTAACTCTTTTTTCCAAATACTCATTTTTTCACCTTTCCAACAAACTATAGCGTCCTGATAAACACTCAGGTTTGGGTTAGGTATAACTAGCTGAGAATCAATTCCTGAAACTTTACCTAACCCTTCACAATTTTTACATGCACCGAATGGACTATTAAACGAAAAGAAATCTAAATTTGGCTCTTCAAAAATAATATCATCTTTAAGAAAAAGATTGTTAAATTTTTTGAGAGAGTAACCTTTTTCATTGAAGGTAATAATATTGCATTTTCCTTTTCCTTCATGAAACCCAAGTTCCAACGATTCTAAGATCCTTGATTGATTTTCAGGATTATTTTCATTTGTTACTCTATCTATAATTATTTCTAAATTTTCAGATTGGTGATCTATATTTAATTCAATTATATTTCCGTCATACCATAGTTTTGAATAACCTTGTTGACTATAAATTTGAATTTGTTCATTAAGACTTCTTCCTTTTGGAATATTTAATGGGAAGCATATTAGTAGCTTAGATTTTTTGGGCAGGTTCAATATGTATTTTAAAATATCTTCAGGGTTGTCTTTTGTTACTATTTCATTACTAGTTGGGGAATATGTTTTTCCAATTCTTGCAAATAATAATTTTAAAAAGTCATAAATTTCTGTAGTGCTACCTACAGTGCTTCTAGAGTTTGAAGAATTAACTTTTTGTTCTATTGCAATTGCTGGAGAAATTCCTTTAATATCATCAAGGTCAGGTTTTTCAATTCTCCCTAAAAACAATCTTGCATAAGAACTCAGACTTTCTATGTACCTTCTGTGACCTTCTGCGTAAAGAGTATCAAAAGCTAAAGAGGATTTTCCAGAACCAGATACACCAGTTAAAACAGTCAATTTATTTCTAGGAATGGATACATTAACGTTCTTTAAATTGTGAACTCTTGCACCTATAATTTCAATATTTTTATAAATTTTAACTCCCATAAATTTTTTAAATCGATGTAAAAATAATAGAATAGTTTTCAGTTAATCAATTTGTTTCTTATATTTGTTTATTATTAACTAAAATCACTTGCCTATAAATTAATTCTACTTTTTAAATTTCATTATTAACAATTAAATGTAGAATTATGTATAGCAAAGAAAGTGATGAATCACTAGTTAAGAAATTCCGTTCAGGTAATAATAAATGTTTTGATGCTATTTTAAATAGATATCAATTAAGAGTATTCTCCTATATAATTAAAATGGTTAAGGATAAAGATTTGGCCAATGATATATTTCAAGAAGTATTTATTAAAGTAATAACAAGTTTAAAAAAAGACAATTACAATCATGAAGGTAAATTACTCTCATGGATACTGAGGATTTCTCACAATCAAGTTATTGATCACTTTAGAAAAGACTCTAAAATGCCAATTGCAGGTCGTTCTCAAAATTTAAATGATGACTTTAATATTTTTGACGTTTTAAAGCTTGAGGAAAAATCAATTGAAGATGTAATGGTGAATGATCAAATTCAAGAAGATGTAAGGTCACTTGTAAATGAATTGCCTAATGAGCAAATGCAAGTTGTTAGAATGAGGTATTTTCTTCAAATGAGTTTTAAAGATATTGCCGAAATATCAGGAGTTAGTATTAACACTTCTTTAGGCAGAATGAGATATGCTTTGATTAATCTAAGAAAGCTTGTTGAAGAGAAGAATTTGACACTAACAAATTCATGATTTAAGCAATATTTATTTTTTTTTATCGTTAGGTTATAAAATTAGAAAAAGCCTATGGTATGAAAATTACAGAAACTCTTGATGATAATAATATTCTAAAACCCAGCAAAGAAATATTATTTAGTATAAAATCATTTGCTAGATCATATTCAACTTGCTTTTCAAATAACTTAAATGTTGAAATTAATTGGAATGATAATTAATTTTTAAAATAATCAGAAACTATGAGTTCTTTGGTTCCATGTTTCCAGCTATAGAAGCCTTCGCCAGATTTAACTCCTAATTTACCTGCTGTAACCATGTTTACTAATAAGGGACTAGGAGCGTATTTGTCAGTTCCGAAACCATCTTGTAAAACTTTTAGTATTGCAAGACATACATCTAGTCCAATAAAATCAGCTAACTGAAGTGGTCCCATTGGGTGAGCCATTCCTAATTTCATAACTGTATCTATTTCTTCAGCCCCAGCAACTCCTTCGTTAAGAGTAATGATTGCTTCATTAATCATAGGCATTAATATTTTGTTAGCTACAAAACCTGGAAAATCATTGACTTCTACTGGAGATTTGCCAATTTCTTTAGATAAAATCATTATAGAATCAATTGTAGCTTGAGACGTAGAATACCCTTTAATAACTTCAATAAGTTTCATTATTGGAACGGGATTCATAAAATGCATACCTATTACTTTATCTGGTCTTGAAGTATTTGCAGCTATTTTTGTAATTGATATAGAAGATGTATTTGTTGCTAAAATGCAATTTTCAGGCGAATAGTTATCAATTGTTTTAAAAATAGAAAGTTTGGTGTCTAAATTTTCTGTAGCAGCTTCAATTACTAAATCAGCTTCTTTTATTCCATTTTTAAGATCAGAAAATACACTCAAGTTTTGTAATGTTTTATCTTTATTTAAAGATGTAATCTTTTCTTTTGCAACCATTCTATCTAAATTTTTAGAAATGGTCTTTATCGCTTTCTCTAAAGAATTTTCAGAAACATCAATTAGATTGACTTTGTATCCATTTTGAGCAAAAACATGTGCTATCCCATTTCCCATGGTTCCAGCTCCTATAACAGAAATATTTTTCATTATTTTTTTAGTAAATATAAATACTATTAATTATTTACCAGAACCTTTTAGCATTATAATTACAGTATAAAATAGAATTTTTATATCTAGAATTAAAGACATGTTTTCTACGTACAATAAATCAAATTTCAACCTTGCTATCATTTCGTCAACATTCTCAGCATATCCGTATTTAACTTGTCCCCAACTAGTAATGCCAGGTTTTACACTGCTAATATGCTTATAATGAGGAGCTCTTTGAATTATCTGATCAATAAAAAATTGCCTTTCAGGTCTTGGCCCAACAAGTGACATTTCTCCTCTTATAACATTAAAAAACTGTGGAGTTTCGTCTAGCCTGCTTTTACGCATAAACTTTCCAATTGGTGTAATTCTTTTGTCATTTTGACTCGAAAGCTGAGGCCCATTATTTTCAGCATCGATATACATTGACCTAAATTTAAAAATTTCAAATGGTATATTATTTAAACCAATTCTCTTTTGTTTAAAAATTATTTCTCCTTTTGATCCTGTTTTTATTATGACAGATAATATTGTAAATACGGGAATCAATAAAACTATTGCTATAACTGAAATTAAAATATCTAATAATCTTTTAACTGTTTTTTGCCATGAAGGCATAATTTCTGGATTAACTGATATTAATAATGCTCCAAATATTGAATTCATTTTTACAGACCCTGTTATAATATTATACATATCAGGAATTACTTTTATAGCTACCTTAAGATTTGCCAAATCATTAATAATACTATTTGTTTTTTCTTGTTCGTCAGCTTCAGTAGCGATAATAACTTCTTCAATTTTAAATTTTTTTATTATTTGACCAAGTTCTTTATAGTTACCTAGTTTTTTTAGGCCAGTTTGAGAAATAATATTTTTCCCATTAGAGCTAGAGATGTAACCAATTATTAAATGTCCAGTTCCTTTTTTAAGGTTATTAATTTCTATTAAAATATCTTTCGATTTTTGTTGACTTCCTATAATAATTGTATTAAATCCAATTTTTTTATTGTGAATTTTACTTACTGTGCTAGAGGTTAGTATAATTCTTGGTAAAAAAGTTAAAGTTGTATGAACAATTAATAAAACAGATATCAAACTATAATAATCTTGGTATGTATTTATTTTATCATCTAGTAAAAAAGTGAAAAAAATAAATATTATACCAATGAAAGATTGAGAAATTGTTTGTGTGATTTCTTTAATTCTATATTTTTTATAAACTTCATTGTAGCTTCCTAGTGCAGAATATAAGATTAGCCAAAAAATGGAAATAAGAATGGTACTTAAAATCAGTTTTTCGTTAATTTCAAAAGTATAATTCTCAATAAATGCTTTTCTGTAAAAGTTAAAAATGATCCAGCTAGAACTCCCCGATATTAAGTCACAGATAAAATATATAGACCAAAAATATTTTCTTTTCATTGTCTATAAATTACTTTAAAATTGTCCAACAAGACTTTTATATTATTTTCATTATTAAAGTTGGTAATGGAAATATAAAGATCAAATTCAGTTGCACTTGAGAAAAAATTTGTAGCATCTGGAATAAATAAGTAAGTTTTATTCCACGAAATTTCATTTTCATATGTTGGAACTAAAGTAATTAAAGCTTGTTTAAAATAAGCTGTAATACTTTGGTCTTTATGAAGAATGCCAATTGTAAATGGATAGTTATTTGCATAATTTAACTCAATATAGGCTGGTATATTTAAATTTTTAGGAAATAAATTAAAATCTAATTCATTTGTTCTAAGTTCACAATATAATTGACTGCTGTCCATGGAAATAACTCCAGCATTTCCTTCAAATAAATCTGTATTTGGAAAATCTATAATATTTAGTTCTGCTTGGGAAGTATTGTGGTTCTCAAATTTGTGTTGTTGATCTTCGAAGTCTTCTATCCAAAAATATAGGTCTTCTTCGTAATTTGTTTTAGGTTGTAATAATATAATGCTATCTGCTATTAAATTCATCGTCGTGTCATATGAAGTATAAAATGGATATCTTTTTCTGTCAGCTGAAATTCCATTTCTTTTAATTCCTGGATATATAGATAATTCGTTAATTCCTTGGTAATGAAGTGGAATAGTTGCAGGTAGTTCATAAGCTCCCTCCAGATTACCATTTATATATATCCATGCATCGGATATTTTTTCGCTACTAGTACCTTGATTGGGGTTTATTGTTTCAAAATTAATTTTTTCTATTTTAATAAATGATGGAGCAATTTCAGGTTGATCAATTATTTGACAACTTGTATTTATAATGAGAAAAAAGAAAAGCACTCTTGTAAAATCAATGTTTAAAAAAAAATGATTATTCATTAATCAATTTTGAGCCATTGTTATTTGTTCCATAATATCAATTGTAAGCTTTAAAGCCATTTGAGCAGATTCTAAATCAACTGCAGGATTAATATTTGATTCTATTGAATTTATAAATGATTTTAACTCTTCTTTTATAGGATTAATCCCACTATTATTTAATGTTTGAATCATCACACTTTCTTTTGGGTTCTCTTGACCATGTTTTAATATTAGTTTTTCATTTGGAATTTTGTTAGAATCTAATCTTATGTATTCATGAGATCTATTTAAAAAGTCAACAGATACATATGCATTTTTTTGAAAAAATCTGGATTTCCTAACATTGTTTAAAGACATTCTACTGGAAGTTATATTAGCTACACATCCGTTAATGAATTCAATTCTAGCATTTGCGATGTCGGGTGTATTACTTAAAACGCTTACCCCGCTAGCATTAATGGATTTAACTGGTGACTTTACAATGTGAAGAACAATGTCTAAATCGTGAATCATTAAATCATGTATTACAGATACATCCGTTCCTCTAGGATTAAATTGTGCTAAACGGTGAACTTCAATAAATCGAGGTTTATGAATTAGTTTGCTAGCTTCAGTAAAAGCAGGATTAAATCTTTCTACATGGCCTACTTGAACTTTTTTCCCTGTAATTTGAGCAAGTTTAATAAGCTTTTTAACTTCATCTACAGTATGAGTAACAGGTTTTTCTATAAAAACGTGCTTATTTGATAAAAGTGCTTGTTTAGCACAGCTGTAATGAGAAAGCGTTGGAGTAACAATGTCTATTACATCTGAATTTTCAATAAGCTCTTGATAACTATTGAACGATCTTATACCTAACTCAAAAGTAATATTTTCTCTAACTTCAGGATTACTGTCATAGAAACCAATTAAATTTGCAAACGAAGAACTTTTAAGAATTTTTAAATGGATTTTTCCAAGGTGACCAGCTCCAACAACTCCTATTTTGTACATAGTGTAAAATTATAAAAAAAGGTGATCTTTTTAATTCTTTAAATATACAACGCAAATTACTAACACATATTGTTAGTAATAATTTAATCAAAACTAATTTTTAATTAAATAAGCTGTTTCTTTTGTATTTAATATGAATTTGAAATATAAAGGCTTATGTGCAAAACTAATTTCTAATCTTATAGAAAAAGGAATTAGTGACAAAAAAGTTTTAGAGGCAATAAGTCTTACACCGAGACATTTGTTAATTGACCCTGTTTTTAGGGATAAGTTTGCCTATCAAGATACAGCTTTTCCTATTGGTGAAAACCAAACAATTAGCCAACCATACACAGTAGCTTTTCAAACCGAGTTGTTAAATATTACGAGAGGAGACAAAGTTTTAGAAATTGGAACAGGTTCTGGTTACCAAACTGCTGTTCTATGTGAGTTAGGCGCTAAAGTATTTTCAATAGAAAGACATAAGTCACTTTTTCAAAGTGCTAAATTATTTTTAAGTAAGAATAACTATCGAGCACAATTATTTTTTGGTGACGGATTTATTGGTAAAAAAGTTTTTGCACCCTTCGATAGTATTATAGTCACATGTGGAGCACCTTATATTCCGCAAGATTTGAAAGATCAAATTAAAATTGGTGGTAGACTTGTTATACCAGTTGGAAAAGGAGAAGTGCAACAAATGATGTTAATACAGCGTTTAGGTGAAAAAGATTATAAAGAAACTATTTTTGGTAACTTTAAGTTTGTTCCAATGTTAAAAGACTTAAATAATATAAATAACAAATAATAATAAAATCATTATGAAATTTAGAAATATACATTTATCACTTTTTATAGCTATGTTTTTTTATCAAGGCCTAAACTCTTTTTTTTCTCAAAATCCCACTATAGAAACTGATACTTTGTATTCTACTCGAATTTTAGATTCTTTAAACTATAATTCAGATTCTTTGTCCGAAAACAGAATTAAAATTAAAAGCTGGTTTTCTGTGGAAGGACAAATTTACCCATCTTTTGTCCAAGATTTCTATAAGCCAAAAATTAAGATAAGAATGAATTTGAATGAAAAATTTGCACTACGATTAAATATGGATTTTAATAGTAGTAAAGATTATAAAGAAATTCTTCAGGCAAATGGTTCAGGAGTTGGGAGCGTAGAAAAAATAACTTCAATTTATCAATTTTCTCTTGGATTTGAAAAACTAAGAAAATTAGAGAATGCATTACTTTATTCCGGTTTTGAAGGGGTTTTTGGTTTTGGAAAGGATGATGAATACGGCTCTAGGACTGATTCTATTTCATATGTATCTGACTTTAATTATAATTATAAAAGACCATTTAGAAATATTGGACTTAGAGTTTTTTTTGGTGCAGATTATTTCCTGAAGTCTAATATTTATATTGGCACAGAGTTTGGAGGTTTAATTGTGAAGTCTATTTACAACAATAGCAGTTATCAAACAATAGATGAAAGTTCAGTTACGTCTTCTAATACAACAGAAAAAATACCTAATAAATCCTTTTCTAAATTTACTTTTTCAGGTCTCGGCGTTGTAAGAGTAGGATTTGTATTTAAATAATTAACTTCTAAAAGCTAATTTCTCAATATAATAAATTATATTTGCAGCCGATTTAACATCACAATAACTTAAATAGTGTTGACATGTATATTGATTCAAACAAAAAAAAAGAAATATTTAAAAAATTCGGTAAAGGGGAGTCTGACACCGGATCTGCAGAGGGGCAAATAGCTTTATTTTCCCATAGAATTAAACATTTAACGGATCATTTGAAGTTAAATAAAAAAGACTTTAACACGCAAAAATCTTTGATTAGATTAGTTGGTAAAAGAAGAAATCAATTAGATTATCTTAAAGACAAAGATATTGAAAGATATAGAGCCATTATCAAAAAATTGAATATTAGAAGGTAATAGGCTTAATCAATAGTATTGAAGAGGACTATTGCGCTAGCGTGATAGTCTTTTTTTGCAAAATAAAATAGTAAAATGAACATAATAAATGAAAAAATAACTCTTCCAAATGGAAAAGAGATTTCCATAGAAACAGGTAAGTTAGCTAAACAAGCTGATGGATCTGTAGTGGTAAGAATGGGAGATACAATGATATTGGCGACTGCTGTTGCTAATGTAGATGTTAGAGATGGTGTAGACTTTATGCCTCTTACGGTAGACTATAGAGAGAAATTTGCATCAACAGGTAAATTTCCTGGTGGTTTCTTAAAAAGAGAGGCAAGACCTTCAGATGAAGAGATTTTAACAATGAGATTAGTGGATAGAGCATTAAGACCTCTATTTCCAGATGACTATCATGCAGAAACTCAAGTTATGATGCAATTAATGTCTTCGGATAAGGAAAATATGCCTGATGCTCTAGCGTGTTTAGCTGCATCTGCGTGTTTAGCTGTTTCAGATATACCATTTAACGGTCCTGTTTCTGAAGTTAGAATTGCAAGAATAAATGGTGAGTTTTCTATAAATCCAACTTTTGAAGACATGAAAAGCGCAGATATGGATATGATGATTGCTGGAACACTTGACAGTATTGTTATGGTAGAGGGAGAGATGAATGAAGCATCTGAAAGCGAAATGTTGGAGGCAATAAAAGCTGCTCATGTAGTTATCAAGCAACAATGTCAATTACAGTTAGATATTGCATCTAAAGTTTCTAAATCTACCCCAAAAAGAGAATATTCTCACGAAACTCATAACGATGAGTTAAGAAAAAGAATTCACGATTTTGCTTACCAGAGATGTTACGATGTAGCGAAGCAAGGGTTGGCAGATAAGCACAAAAGAGCAGAGTTATTTGGAGAAATAAAAGAAGATTTTAAAGCCTCAATGTCCGAAGAAGATATGGCTGAGTTTGGTTTCTTAGTAGGTCCGTATTTTAAAGCAGCTCAAAAAGAAGCAGTTAGAAGAGTAGTTTTAGATGAAAAAATCAGGTTAGATGGAAGAAAAACTACTGAAATCAGACCTATTTTATCAGAAGCTGGATATCTACCAGGTTTTGTTCATGGTTCAGCTTTGTTTACTAGGGGAGAGACACAATCGTTGACTACTTTAACTTTAGGAAGCACATTAGATGTCCAAAGAAAAGATGGGGCATTGGCTAATGACGATTTAGATTTCTTATTACATTATAATTTCCCACCTTTTTCTACTGGTGAAGCAAGAATGAAATTTAATGTTAGTAGAAGAGAAATTGGTCATGGTAATTTAGCTCTTAGAGCATTGAAGCCAGTAATACCTGGAAAACCAGAAAACCCATACACAATAAGATTAGTTTCTGAAATATTAGAGTCTAATGGTTCTTCTTCAATGGCTACTGTTTGTGCTGGTACACTTGCTCTTATGGATGGTGGTATCAAATTGAAAAGACCAGTTTCTGGAATTGCAATGGGATTGATTCAAGACGATACTGGAAAATATGCTGTTCTTTCTGATATTCTTGGTGATGAAGATCATTTAGGAGATATGGATTTTAAGGTTACAGGTACTGAGAAAGGTATTACTGCTTGTCAAATGGATATTAAGGTTGATGGACTGGATTATAAAGTTTTAGAAGAAGCATTAAGTCAAGCCAAAGACGGAAGAATGCATATTCTTGGTGAAATGATGAAAACATTAACTGAACCTAGAGAAGACTTTAAACCACATGTTCCAAGAATAGAAAACATCTCAGTTCCTGAGGATGCTATTGGTGGAATAATAGGTAAAGGTGGAGAAACAATCCAAACAATTCAAGCAGAAACTAAAACTTCTATAGGTATTGGAGATGCTGTTGATGGAATGGCTAACGTAGAAGTTTTTGCAGAAGAAAAAGAAGGAATGGATGAAGCTTTAAGAAGAATCAATTTAATTGCTTATCCACCAACAGCGGAAGTTGGAGAAACTTACCAAGGAAAAGTTAAAAACATAGTAACCTTTGGAGCATTTTTAGAAATCCTACCTGGTGTAGATGCTCTACTTCATATTTCTGAAATTGCTCATGAAAGAGTAGAAAAAGCTGAAGAATATTTGAAGCCTGGAGATGTTTTGGATGTAAAGGTTATTGGTAAAGATCCAAGAAGTGGAAAGTTAAAAATTTCAAGAAAGGCTTTGTTGGAAAAACCAGCTAATCCATCTAAGGACTAATTTTTTATAAAACCCACGTAATGTGGGCTTTATGTTTATTTTCAGCATAATGTAACTTTAAGTTGTTACATTACGTTAATGCAGTAGTATTTAACGATTTAGAAATCACTAAGAATTAAATGAGACAACTAAAAATAACAAAACAGGTTACCAACAGGGAAACCGCTTCTTTAGATAAATATCTACAAGAAATAGGTAGAGTTGATTTAATTACAGCTGATGAAGAAGTAGAATTAGCTAAAAGAATAAAAGAGGGTGATCATCCAGCTTTAGAAAGATTAGTTAAAGCTAACTTACGTTTTGTTGTTTCGGTTTCCAAACAATATCAAAATCAAGGTTTAACACTTCCTGATTTAATTAATGAAGGTAACTTAGGTCTAATAAAAGCTGCTCAAAGATTTGATGAAACTAGAGGTTTTAAATTTATATCATATGCAGTATGGTGGATTAGACAATCTATTCTTCAAGCTTTGGCAGAACAATCTAGAATTGTAAGATTGCCACTAAACAAGATTGGTTCTATTAACAAAATAAACCGTGCCTTCTCTGACTTAGAGCAGAAGTATGGTAGACCACCAACCCCTGAAGAAATTGCGGAATCTTTAGATATCACTATTGAGGAAGTGAAGCAGTCTATCAAAAATAATGGTAGACATCTTTCTATGGATGCACCTTTAAAAGATTCTGAAGATAGCAACAACATGTATGAAGTTATGTCCTCTGAGTCATCTCCTAAGCCAGATAAGCAGCTAATGAAAGAGTCTTTAAGAAGAGAAATCGAAAGATCTTTATCTACCCTAACTCCTAGAGAGGCAGATGTTATTCGTTTGTACTTTGGACTAAGTGGAAAACATCCTATGACACTGGAAGAGATAGGAGAAAAGTTTGACTTAACTAGAGAAAGAGT
>Ga0115572_10000289_pt1 | contig 42871 bp, 25 predicted proteins | sample COGITO_mtgs_1206_FD_88681 | JGI IMG/M metagenome (GOLD analysis project Ga0115572, IMG submission 88681) | Pelagic marine microbial communities from North Sea - COGITO_mtgs_120607 | ecosystem: Environmental > Aquatic > Marine > Epipelagic | place: Germany:Helgoland, sampling site Kabeltonne... | reverse complement strand
TTCATAAAGAAAAAGACGAATCATGGTTTGTAAATGAAGGAAGTTTTATTGTAAGATGGATTGATACTAAAACTGCAACACTGTTTAGTCAAACACTTACACAAGGAATGACGTGGCGCAATAAACCTTTATTGCCACATCAATTAGAAGCACTTGAAGATAATAGTAGCATTACTGAAGTAAGTACTGCTGATAGTGTGGAAGACAATTATAGGCTTATACCTGGTGATAGCCAAGAAGGTTTACTGGACGAAATAAAAGGAAAAGTAGCAGATGAGCGATCCGAAGATAGTATGGAGTAATGATGTTAATATTGACTTTTATAAACCCGACTATATTGCACCAAAGTGTGTAGTTGGTTTAGATCGTGATGGTGTCATTAATAAAGACATTCGTGATTATGTTTATAAGGTAGATGATTGGGAGTTCGAAGAAGGCAGTTTAGATGCTGTTGTAAAATTACGTAAACTTGGACATAAAATTGTTATCATTACAAATCAAGGTGGAATCGAAAAGGGCATTTACAGTCAGGAAGATGTAGAAAAAGTACATACTCATATGTTTCAAAAACTAGGAGAAGCAGGGTGTCCTAGTATTGACGGTTTATATTATAGTGCTAGTAGTTCTAAGAAAGATATGTTTGCAAAACCAAATACAGGAATGTTTAAGCGTTGCGAACAAGAAGTAAAGCATGTAAAATTTAAAAATGGATATTTTGTAGGTGATAAAATTAGTGATTTAAAGGCCGCACTAAAAATAGGCGCAAGACCTATACTTGTACGTACAGGATACGGAAAAGAAACTGAAGAATTAATTAATAAAAGATTTACTTACAAAAATATTAGAAAAGCAACAAAAGTATTTGATAACTTAGCGGCATTTGTTGATAGTTTAGATGATAATAGTTAAAGATGATTTAATACCAAAAGAATTACAAGATTACTATCATACTCTTGTATTTGGTAATACTAGTGTTAATGCTATGCTACCTTTAGTATGTAAATATGAACCTACGGCTACAGACAATGGTAAAACGCCTGTAAGTTTTGAACATGTTTTAAAAAGCAGTACAAAGTTAACAGAACATTTTGGAAACTTTAGTAAGGTACCGCAAGTAGTATGTTCTGCACTTAATATAAATTTTATCGACATAATTGCCGCTAGACTTTTTATTACTGTACCTCACAAAACAACATTAGAACACTACGCACCACATAAAGATCGTCCCGAGGAACATTTAGGATTAATTTATTATGTAAATGATAGTGACGGCGATACAATATTCTTTGCAGGCGATAAGGAACTACAAAGAGTTACACCTAAAAAAGGACGTATTGTTTTGTTTGATGGTAATACACTACACGCTGGAGGATTTCCAACTGACAATCCACGCTGTATTGTAAATTATAATCTTTACGCTTGAGCCTCTGACCAACGTAGAATGATGTTGGCTTCAACATCTGTACCAGCAGTTTTGTAAACGTTAATCGCTAATACATCTGGACCATTTGGGAATGTACCTCTACCACCTAGTGTAGTATTAGTAAGTTCTTTCAACTGGTTTAAATCTAAGTCAGCACGGGCACCCGGCTGTGCAATAAATGATAGTACAGTTTCACCTGGTTGTCCATACGGTGGTGAACTAAATTCTAGTGTAATAGTACCTGATCCTGCGGCTAGATCTCCGCTTGCCGCATTGTTGAATTCAATTTCATAATACTCAGTACCAGCAAATTCAATTAATGTAATTTTGTTGATAACAGTGTTGGCAGGCCAACTTGGTGATGAACTTGTTGCGCTTACTGCTGTACCGTCTCTACCACCACTTGCTTCCCAACTTGCTTTGCTAATATAAGCAAAGTTAGCATTCTCTAAAGTACCATGTGAAGTGATAGTCATTGCGTTTACTGTGTTAGCATTAATATTACCACTTAGTGTTTGTGATAAATTGAAGTAACCATAGTTAGATGTAGCAGATATAAATCCGCCGTCAATTCTAGTACCTGATCTAATATTAGATCCTGAAATAGTTTTACCTAAAACGGGTGCTAAAGAGTCTGAACCAAATGTTGTTCTATAATCAGTACCACTAACATACAATCTTCTGTTACCGTTTCTTGATCTGTATATTCCTGAATCAAGTACAGCATTAACTCCTGATTGTGCAGTTAGATTTGATGTAGTAGTTGTAGCACCAGTTGACCATGTAATACCACCACCTGACGCAATCTGTGCGAAACTAGGTTGTCCACCTTGTGCAAGTCCACTTAGTCCTGTCCAACTTATCAGTGCTGGGTTAGTAGGATAGTTTTGTGGATTTAAAATACCTTCAATAACAATAGCACCTGTTGCGTTTGTTTCTGATGTAACTTCTAGTGAACTCAGTAGCAACTGCGCTCTGTTTAGAAGTTCTCTATCTCCTAAATCACCAATAATAGCATTTGATACACTAGGTGCTAGTCTAATCATAAATGCTGTTTGTCTAACTGTAGTAACAGTAAGTGCTTGTTCTGTGTAAGAGAAAATGTATCCACGATCTTCATCAAATCCGCCGTCTGTAATAAACGCTGAACCCCAGTGTGATATAAGTGGTGTACATGTGTTACTAATTAAAATTACACCTGTTCTGGCATCATGTGACGCGGCAGTTCCTGCTGAATAACTACGTGCCGCACCTGCTTGGAAGTTTGTAAGTGTTGCGGCTCTTGTACATCCTGTAAGACTGTTAGTTGCTAAGTCTGTACCTGTGAAACTAATAAGTTCGTTATCAATATACACTGTACCGCTTGTTGGCATAAAGTCAACTGTTTCTAATGGTATAGTTGATTGTGTTGCATCAATGTTTGATGCCAACTTACCGTTTTGACCTTCGTTAGTAATTTCATAACGCACGGGCAAGTTACCTGAACGCATGTATGCTTCAGTATTAATGTTTGAGTTACGCATTCTATGACCGTAAACAAAGTTACCATCAGCACCACGTACCATAAAGTCAATGAAACCAGCACCATACCATGAATATTCAATTCCAATCATTTGCATCTTAGCAGGATCAAAGTTATATCCACTAGGACCAGTTCCGTCCATTCTATCTAAATTCCAGTCTACTTGTCTAACTTTTTTATCACTTACTAAACATATCTTAGTACCTACTGCCGCATTTACTCCACGATAGTCTGGTGTAACTGTCATTGATGTTTGAGTTGCGATTCCACTAATAACATGTGTCATACCACGTATAACAATTCTATCACCTGCTTTAAGTTGATCTCTAAATCTAGTATTTGTACCTGTTACTGTATTTGTATCTGGTGTTATAGCCGCTGTACCTGATATTTGTTTTGTTGAAGTACGTTGGCAACATAATAAGTTTGTCCCATCATATTCCCAATAAATTCCGTTTTGATCATCAAACACGCCTGAACGCACAGTAGCACCATGCCACTGGAATGTACTCATTTGTGCGCCAAAACTTAAAACTGCTGTTGTTGCACCTAGTCTGTTTAATGTGTTTATCACTTCAAATGTGCGTTCGTCGATAACATCATTTACTGTATACGTACCATTGTAACCTACAGTTTCAATACCAATTAATTTAACTCTTGCACCAATTTGTAAACCATGATCGTTATCATCACATGTTACAGTAATTGTTGATCCTATTTCTACACCAGTTGATGAACAACTACGCAAATCATAACTCGGAGCAAATAGAGCACCAGTTGTATACATAATGCCTTTACCTGATTGATATCTAATATATTTTTTACTTTGACGTATTGCTTGTGCGCCATGTTGTGGACCACCTGTACCTAATTGTACACCACCGTCAAATGGTCTGTGAATAAAGAATGAATCAGGTCTTGGATACACTGTTCCAACAATATTTTCTGTAACAGTATCAACAGTGCCAGCCGCTCTAGCAGTAAATGTAAGTGCTGTTGCACTTGGTATAGTTGTTGCAATAAATGATCCTGCCGCTAGTGCGTGATTATTTGAACCATCATCTGAATCAACTGTTGTAATAAATGTATCTCCTGGTACTAAGCCATGTGCAGTATCAAAATTAATTCTTAATGTTGCCAATGCACTAAATGATATGTCTAGTGTAGTTGCTAATTGTGCAGTAGTTGCTGTATCAACTGTTACTGTACTATATAAATCAAATGACGTACCTGCAAATGCATCGCCGGTTGCAGTAAATGTAAGAACTGCTCCTGCACTATCAATTGAATCTACAACTATGTTTATATCATGTACTCCGCCAGTACCGCCTACATTCTCTCCGGCTATTTTAATTTTATCGCTTATGTTATAATTTCCGCCACCTGAATTAAGAGCATAGGTATATGTACCTACACTACTATCTGCAGTAGTACCATCTCTTAAAATATCTAAACTAAATCCGTTACCTGTAGCACTTGCAGTATTTGCTGTAACATTTAAAAAACTAGCAACGTCAGTACTTGCTGTTCCTGTAGATGAAATTGTTGTAATGCCACCTGAAGCATTAACGCCAGTAATCGTAATTGTTAAATCGTTTGTAGGTGTGCCGCCTGCTAATAAGTTACCAGTAACTAAGAATTTTTGTCCTGTATAATATTCTTGTCCTGGTTGTGCAACTGTTGTTGTATAACTACCAGCCGCTAATGCAACGTTAAATGTTGCACCGTTACCAACGACATTCCCTGCAGATTGATTAGCAAGTGAACCTGTATTAGCCGCAGTGCCTGATGGCGTAAGTGTTAAAATTGTTCCACTACCATCTACACTATTAATTGTAATTGTACAATCGTTTGCTGGTGTAGCACCACCTAAATCTGTACCTACTATTACAACAGTTTCGTTTTGAACAAAGTTAGCACCTGCATTATTAACAACTGCTGTATATGTTGTACCTGTACGTGTTACATCAAATGTAGCACTTGTGCCACTTGCACTTGCTGTACCTGAAACTGCTGTATAAGTTTCTATACCGTCTGGTGCTGTACCTGTAGTTGAAAATGTTGTGATTCCGCCGCCGCCATCAACTGCTGTAATTTCAATAATTGCATCGTTTGTTACATCAGCGCCGCCTGAAAACGAACTACCATTAATTTTTAATCTGTCTGCAATCGCAAAACCGGAAGTTGCTTTGACCGCTGTACCTGTAGCGTTAACTGTTAAAATGCCGCCTGCTGTTAATGTTGAATCGTTGTCAACATCTGTAATTGTTAATACTAAATCGTTTTCGGGTGATGATCCGCCTAGAAAACTACCTTGAATTGTTATTGTTTGATTTGGTGCATAGTTATTACCTGCGCTACCAACTGTAACTCCGTATGTTTCAGTTAGTCCGTTAATAACAATATCAAAGTCTGCCCCTGCACCTACTAAGTTTGAACCGTTAGCAATACCACTATAAGAATGAGTGTTAACTGCTGTACCGCTTGTTGTAAATGTTAAAATTTCTCCACCTGTATCAACAGTGTCTATTGTAATTGTAATGTCGTTTGCTGGACTTACTCCACCAACTTCTGTACCTGCAACTGTAACAGTATCTCCGATGGCAAATCCTGTACCAGTAACTGTAAATACTGGATTGTATGTTGTACCGTCAGTACCAACATTTAAGTTTGCACCAATACCTGAATTGTTTGTACTATATGTTACATTAGTAAAGTTGTTGGCCGCGTTTGCACCATTACCTGTTACACTTACTCCGGTTGGATAACCATTACTATCAACACTTGTTACAGTAACTTGTGCATCGTTGTTTGGAGAAGTACCACCTAAATTATTACCTGCAACTTCAATTACATCATATACACTATAACCAGTAACACCTGCGTCTGCTGGATCTACTGTTACAGCATATGTATTATTTGTAACAACAAAATCAAGCAATACACCTGTACCAGATCCGCCACTTACTGTACCAGTTTGTGTTGGATAACTTGGATTACTTAGTGTAACATTATTAAATACACCGCTTGTATAACCTATATTCCATAAGCCGCCGTTACCGTTACCATTTTGATATTCACCAGTAACATTACCAAAGTTTCCTGTACCATTAAATGCACTTCCTGATAATGTTAATGTTAAAATTTCTCCACCAGTGTCAACAGTATCGACTGTAATTGTACAATCATTTGTTGGAGTAACACCACCTAAAAATTCACCTTGAATTTCTAAAACATCACCAACTTCATAGTCTTGTCCTGAATTTACAATCTCAACTAATGAGTAGTTGCCGCCTGCTCTGCTAATGCTTAAAGTAGCACCATAACCTAAACTTACAACATTTTGTCCTACAACTGCTGTGTATTGTACATAGTTACCTTTAACATCACTTGTTGTTGCGTCACTAAAAGTAATTGTATTACCTACAACTGTGTTAACTAGTGTAGGTGTTCCGTCACCTTTATTTGCCGCCATGTTTTGTTGAATGCCTGAAGCACTTTGTACATCAATCTGTGTTGTTCCTGGTCCATAGTCTTCTGTCACAACCGGAGTTACTGCAATTCCGCCAGTACCTACTCTACCAGTTACCTGTGTACCTAAAGCAATACCAGATGATGCAGTTAATGGAGCACCAATTTCCGGTGCATTACCCACTGTAACTGTAAATGGTATAACATCTTCACCTGATCCAACAGTTAATGCTGGTCTAATTGTACCTGATGAACCATTACTTTCAACACTGAATGAAGGAACACCAATACTTGCTCCTGTATAAAATCCTGCTTGTCTTAGTTGCGTTGCTTCTGCTACAACATTAACATTTCCACCAGTACCGACTTTTGCTTTTGCATAAAATTGGAAACTAATTGCATTAGGTACTGCAATAATAATAAATGCACCTTCTGCTCTACTGTAACCTTGTACGTCTTGTTTTAAACCTTTAATTGTAATAGCATCGCCAAGAGCAAAGCCGTGAGCACCTGCTGTTGTTACTGTAATTAACGAACTACCAACTCCTGCTGTGCCTGCACTACTGTCTGATATAACAGAAATAACACTAGTTTCAGTTCCAGGAACTTCATATACTGATGGATAACCACGCATTGTTGCAATAGCACTCCATTTGGTAGGCTGTAGTCCATATTCAAAGTCAGCATCAAGCATTGATTGTGGTTCAGCAGTACGCTGACGTTCAATCGAATCTGTACCAAATTCATATGGTCTAACAATTAATTCATCTGTATCAACATAAATTTGTAATTTATCTTGTGCAAGCATACTTGCAGTATTTTTGTTCAAGTAAACTTTTGTAATTGCATCTGTTGTTTGCAAATATTTTGGAAAATCTGGATCTTCTTTATAAGCAACGTCATTAGTTGAAATAAATGCTGTTGCTAATTCTGTAACTCCACCACTATTTGTATCGTTGAATGAATATATAACTTCATTATTATCAGTATTTGTAATTAATAGAATATCACTTGAATCATAGTTACCTGGAAATTTAATATAACCAGCGCCAGTATCAACAAATGCAGGCCTTGCACTTAATCCACCCGCAATAGTATCAACTACTAAAGAACCTAAACTTGAAATTGGTGTGTCAGCACCTGCTTCTGCATCAGTGCCTGTAATTGTTTGAGTTGTTACTGATTGCTCATTTGGATATGTTGTTTTATTAAATACAAAGTCTTTAATTAATGCTGTTAACCAACTATGCGTGTCTGTTTCTGGATAACGTGTTCCGTCAACTTGTGCAACATCTTGCTCCCAATACTTACTTGCATAATCATAAGTTTTCATATTGCCGCCATAGCGTAAATCAAACAAATAAGCGTTTAAAATTAATCCTGTATCTCTTTCACATTTTGCTTGATTAAATGTGTAATTATAAAATCCATTTACACTAGTTGCAACAGTAGTTTTATTATTATCTAAATCAGTTGCGGCCGCTTGTCCTGAAGCAGGTTCGTCGCTGTAGTTAGGATATACTGTAGTTGGTAAACTAGATGTTGTGCCGTTAGCAATAACAGTTTGTGTATCTAAAACATGTTGCCTACATCTATCACCAAGTACAGTATTTGTATTTGTACCTGTAGTGTTTTGTGTTAATGAATTTCCTGAAGTACGCACAACTGCGGCGCCTTCAACAACTTGCTTTATTACTGTTGCAAGTCTAGTCATACCATCACCTAACAATGATCTATTTGCTGGTGTTGTAAGAACATAAATTTCTTCATTAATTGTTTTAGTTAAATTGTTTGCTGTTGTCGATACATCTTGAGTAATACAATCTAGTAATAATCCTAAATTAGTTTCAAATGTTGACGCTGTTGTAATAACATTACCCGGAGTATCGCTATCCATAAATGCTTTTACTTCAGAAATCATAAATGCTCTATTATTCTTTAATCTTGTAACAGCATAACCAATATTAAGTTCTATTTCGCCTGTACGTTCTGATGTTACTAACGCAGTTGCAGATGTAAATCCGTTGTCAGCAATGTCTATAATTTCGTCAATGGCATTTTCCATTGCAGTTTGATATGTGCTTGTTACATTACTTAAAGCCGCTAATGCTGTTTTAAGTCTTTGTAATGTTCTTTTACGTGTTAACTTTTGATTAGTAGTTTTTTGATTTTCAATTTGTCCCCAAAGTCTTTGAGTTGCTGTTGTACCTAAAACCATTTCTTGTTCTAAGTCATCAATTAACGAAATTAAATCTGCTTGAAATGCAGTTGCATCAGTTACACGTTCAGTAATAAACTGACCAGTTTCTGCTTGTAAAAATGCTTTGTTTGCATTTAATAGTGCATAAGCGTTTGGAAATAAATTTTCTGTATAACCTATTCCTGGTTTAAACTTATAATTATTAATTTTCTTCTTTGCCATTAATTATACCCCAAGTGCAATCGCTAATGCTGTTGATGTGTTGTCTACATACTTCTTATTACTTATGCCATTTGCTGTCGTCGGTTGACTAGCAACGGTTCCTGTAGTAAATGCCGCTGTTGATGCCGTTGTAGAACCAATAGGTGTATTATCTATAGTTGTATTAATTACGGCTACATCTGATCCAGATGAATTAATTGTGCCTAATATAATATTATCAATAATATAATCTATTTTATTTCCTGCACGTAAAACAATATTAGTGCCTGCATTAAATTCAGCAACACCTAAACCATTAACACTTAGTGAGTCACCAATTAATTTACCTTGCACAGTCATGTCGCCAGTAACTGTGCCATTACCATTTAATGTTAATCCTGTTGCTGTAAGTGCTTGTAAATCAGTTGTACCAGTTGCAGTTAAATTTGCAAAAGTAGCATCAACTGCTACGGCATTACTTACATTTATTGTTCCTCTTACACTACCTGTTGAATTACCGTAATATAATGTATCAGGCGCAGTTGCTGGAACAGTAAATACTACTTTGCCTGTAGTAAATCCTTGTGCCGCGGCACCGTCTGAAATTGTACCATTTTCTGCTTGATGTTGAAGACCAGTACTATATTTTGCAAGGCCTGTTGAATCTAAAATATTAAATGTTATTGGAGCACCAGACATACTTAATGTAAACGTGTATTCTTGTCCTCTAGTCATTGTGATTGTTGGATTATCTCCACTGCCAACAATTACACTATCACTAGTAAGTCTAAACTGTCCTGATACTTCGGTTACTGTATAATCGCCTGCGGCTGATCCGCCCGAGCCGCCTGCCCCTGCCGCATTAATAGATGTTGCAGTAATATTACCTAACTTATCTACAGTAAATCCTGGACTTTTAAATCCAAATTCTGATTCAAATTGACGTTCTTCTACGGCCACTTTAACACTCCACTTTTATATATTTATCTAACAATGATTTAGGAATGACTCTTAAAATATGTAGCACTAAAGGACGCTTTAGCACCTTTATTTGCATCAGTTTTTGGACTTAATAACAGTTCAACATAAGAGTTAGTAACTTGTGCAGTTACATTAACTAAATCAGTAGTTGTGCTTGCTCTACCGTACACTACTACGCTTGCTTCATTGGGTGAAGCCGTCAATAAACATTTTATAATTTCTTTTTTATCTTTACCAAGTTCGATACTAATAGTGTATTCAGCACTAGCAAAATCACCCGAAAACCATCTATCTAATGCTAACGAAGATTCTATTGCTTGCCATTGACTACCGTATGAGAAATGGCTGTCATTTACAAGGATAGTTCCTCGTAGTCCTCTTTTAAAGTATTTTAGTATATCCATCATAATTCAAACTCGCTTTATACTATTTATCGGAGTTTGAAGAAAGTCACTATGTGTTTTTAACAGTGATTAATTTTCCAAATTCTGGTAGGTATAAGTATTCAATATCGCTATTTTGTAAAGTCCAAATAGCATCTTCAAGTTCTTCTACAAGTGGTTCACCACCTAAATTAAATGATGTATTGAAAATAATTGGACAACCTGTTTTATTTTTGAATTCTTTAATTAAATCATAGTAATGCTTGTTTTGTTCTCTTGTAACAGTTTGGATTCTACATGTTCCATCAACATGAATAATAGCAGGAATTTTTTCTTCAATGCCGGGTTGGCAGTTTACAGCATACATCATATGCGGGCTGTCTTCCATTCCACGTAAATCAAACCATTCATGTACATCATCTTGTAAAATAGTACCAGCAAATGGTCTAAAGTATTCTCTATTTTTAACCTTATTAACATGATCTTTACCATTAGGATCAGTTGGATCATATAGTACACTTCGATTACCTAATGCACGTGGACCGTTTTCACTTTGTCCTTGAAAGATGGTTACAATATTTTTATTTGTAATTAATTCAACAATATCTTTATGTGTAGCATTTGATAATTCTACGCCGGCTTCTTGTGCTTTTGTAACAATGTCTTCAGATGTATAATTATTGTGTGGGCCTAAGTATAATGTTTGTGTTTGACGTTTTTCTGTTTCATCTTCTAAACCGTACCAAAACATCATTGCGGCACCCATTGCTGTGCCAGCGTCATTGCTTACAGGTTCAACATAAATTTTAATACCTTCGTCTTTTAATGCTTCAAGATAATGATAGTTAGCAACACAGTTTAATCCGTACCCTCCGCTAATAACTACATTCTTTTTGCCTGATAACTCTACAGCATTTTTAATAAGAGTTGTAACTTGTTCTTGGGTTTCAGTTTGTACAGCGTATGCAATATCTCTTCTATTTTGTAATAATGTTAAATCTTCTTCTGGCGACTTACCAACTGATGCAAGTTCTCCATATAATCCTGCATTAATTAATGCACCATTAGGATAATTTGGAACAACAATATTTCTATTTGTTAAAGGATAATCTGCTGTGTCATCAAATAGTTTTGGAAATTTATCATTGGGTTTTCCGTATGGGAATAGTCCCATAGTTTTACCTGCTTCAATACTTTGCCAACCACAATACATTGTTGCGGCTTCATATGCTTTTACAATACCTGCTCTATCACTAACTATTGCTGAGTGCTTACGCCCGTTTTCTCCAAACTGTGTACTATCCATTTCTACAATTCCGCCTTGGATAGGATCTCTTGTTCCATAAACTTTATGTAGTGTATTAAATGCCGAAGGATAATCACAGTCAATAATACTTTCTACTTCCCAACTCATCACTTGTTCATTGTTTACGCCAATCGGTACAAATGTTCCGGCGCCATCAACAATGACACTTACTGCTGAATCAAATCCCGAACGATAAAATGCACAAGCACTATGAAGTTTGTGATGCATGAATGCAAGGTCAATTACTTGTGGGTGTTCGTATGTTGTTGCATTTGATTTTTTATCAATCAACCCAAGTTTACGTGCAAGTCCAGTATACACATCATCGCCACTGTAGTCAACTCTACCTGCTGAGTCTTCTAATTTTTGTGTGTGTGCAACTACTAGATAATCTAATTTATCTGTATATTCAAGAATTTTAACCATACTAGCAAATGGTCCACCATCGTATTTTTGTCTGCTTAAACGTTCTTCTTCAACAGCAAATACTACTTCGCCGTCTTTTAATAAACATACGCCTGCGTTATGTCCTCTTGCTATACCTGCGATCCATACTGGTTTGCTCATAATTTAAAATCCTCTGTAATAATTATTACGGTCACTTATTGTATCTTCTATATTTCTGCAAAACACATCAAAATCTCTATGACATGTTTCATATAACTTATTAATAGTATCTATCCAATAATTTGTTTTTTTGGTTTGTTTTTGGCTTAAATTTAAACTAGGTAAAACATGCTTGTCTAAATAATCTTTATGTTGTATCATAGTAGGATGTCTATCTGATGTAAACACTGATTTATCTTGTACACTTACAAACTTATATGGCTTAGTTTTGTGATTCCAAGCAAAAGTTCCTACTGGTTTTATCCATTTACTTTTGTCGTCAAACACTTGTTTATATACTTTAAGTGCAGGTGAATTCTCCCATACATCAATATCACTAGTTTGTTCTCCGTGGTCGTTACTAGGATAATCACTATTCATTTTATTAATATATCCCATACTAGTCATTCGCCATGTACATCCTATACTATCTAAAAAGTGTTGTGTGAGTAATATGTTATTAAACGTATGCATCATATAACTAGTTTCAGACCAAAAAGTTTTAATCCATTTTTCGTCAAATATTTGTGCATTAATGTAGTTAAACAAACTACCAGATGTTTTCCATCCTGCATTGTCTTGATGTCTAGTGTCAGTTGCATGCCAGTCATGTCTTAAATGACTAGTCCATTGTATAATAACTGTATCTTCTTTTGTTAAATGGTGCTTTGCATGTATTTCAGCAACACGTTCTGTTATGGCTCTATTTCCTAATCCAGGAAATGCCCAGTTTTCATAATTGTCATACTCTAAACCTAACATATCTGCCCAAGTAGGCCATGCATAATTACTAAATGAACATCCTAAAACAAATAGCCGTGTCATTCTTTTTCTTCAGCAACTACTTCCTCTGCAACTACTTCATCAGCGTCTGGGTCAACTTCGCCTTTAACAACACCAATGATATAATCTTGTATTGCATCATCCATTTGCATAAGTTTTTCATTATGCCTATTAACAGTTTCGTCTTGTGTAATTCTAATTGGATCGTATAATCGATCAGTCATACCTAAGTCAACAACTTTAATTCCTTCAGTTTTAGGATAACTTACGTTTATTGGAAAGGTTGCACCGATAACTGCTGTTGTTGGTGTACCTACAGCGTAGGCTAAATGTTGACCTACACTATCACACCCTAAAAAATGATCACAAAATTTAATCATGCCTGCCCATTGGCGTAAACTTAATCCTTCAGGCATTGCTACTTCTTGTTTAATACCTTCACCTTTAAGTTCCATTTTCATTTCACTCATCATTACAATAGCATAATCTTTTTCTAATTTTTTAATTATTGATTTCAAATCTTTAAATTCAAAACTACGTGCAGTAACATCAATTGGAGTATCATCTAGAATATCAATCCCTCGACCAAATGGTTGTATACAAATAACTTTATCTTTTTTAATTTTTTCTTTGACTTCATTAACTAGTTTACGACCAACTAACATTTCGTCTTTACTTAAATTAATATAAGGTTTATCTAATTTTCGTATACCTTTATTGTTAAGAATAATATCAAATGCTTGTGACAAACTACATTGTTGATTATAGTATTCCCATACCTGATATGGTTCTGGATTTACTACTTGTCTATGCTTAATAACATCTTCAAATAAGTTTTTGTGCCAGGGATCATATGCACGTTTATGCAATTTAGGATGACCTTTAAACATGTCAGTCCCACCTTCACATACTATTACAAAATCGTTATCACCTGATTCTTGTTCATATAATTCTAGTGCAGGGATTGAACACAGCATACGCCCAGCGCCGCCGTTTAGAAAAAATGCTTTACTTTTAGTCATCTATAATTGTCTCCATAAAAAAAATCGGACTCAACAATAGTTATAAAAAAAACTGTTGAATCCGATTAAGATTGGATATAGAATTTTTGTTTTTATACTTGATCTGCTGGATCTATATAGTTTGGTAATACTGTCTCTGGGTACGGTATCTTCCAATGATCAACACTTGCATATCTCACCGGAATTGATTCTAACCATGTAGCATGATTGGCTAATGTAGTTCTTTCAGCATCAGTTAAATTATTATGTGCGTCACCGTCACTTGATAATGCACGTCTAATGCCTGCGGCTTGTAATACCCATGTTGCTAAAGTTTCTTCACGTGTATTATTGTGTGTACGTAATACTGGATCTCTCCATGTTGATGTTTCATGATTGTATAACAAACTGTCACCAACGTAAATGTGGGCTAACATACCTGTTGTACCTTCATAAACATGTTCCCATGTGTATGTAACACCATCTGCATCAGTAATTTCTTCTGAATAGTCTGCAACATCTGGGTGTGTATAATCATCTGTAATAAATGCACAGCGCATTGCCATTGCATCGCTTTCTGCGGCATCCATTAAGATGTAATCATATTCATCTGGCTCATAGCCTGCAGGATCAACTGCTGGATCTGCCGATGATGAATCACTGCGTCCTGCTTCTCTAACTTGGTCGTCATCTCTGTCGACCTGTCCTAAAATCCATCTAGGACCGTTATACGTACATTCAAACGTATTACCATTCGCAGTGGTCGTTTTGTACGGCTCGTCTGCGTAGGTTACTGTAAAAGTTTTGTTCATTTCTATATCTCCATTACTCTTTATTTATTAAGATTCTATGTATTTGATTCTAATTAAGGCATCACCGCCTGCCCAACCGTTATCTCTAACTCCTGAACATGGAGAAGCCGCTGGACCTCCTGATCCATGTGGTACAAACATTGAACAACCCTGTGTATCATAACAACCACATGCTCGAACACCGTTCCAACATTGTGACCAATATGTGCCGCCGCCTGGCATTCTTGACAGAGCATTTAATGAATTTTGGTAACCATTTAGTGCCTGTCCAGACCATCTACCATGACCGTTATCATCATCCATACTATATGATGCAACACCGCCACATGTACTAAACATACCTGCGGGTAACGCAGTATGATGTATGGTTGAACAATTACAGTTTGGATAGCAATGCCAAAATGTAACACAACTGTTTACACCCGGACAGTTAGTATCACCGCCATATGCCTGATTTTTCCAACTGTTGTTACAAGCATTACAAATAATACCACAGTATCCTGAATATTGTGTCTTACACCAGTTATTAGCGGCAAAACAACACCAACGTGCTGTACCAGTTGTACACCAACTAGCACCACTCCAACCACCTTGGGCACACATACACCCACTGTTTCCACTGTTACCAGTCCAACATACTTCGCCTGGTTCTGAGCAACCTCTATGACAGAGTCCACTGCCTCTACAACTTTTACCGCCGTGTCCGCAGATATAACATCCTGATGCTATACTAATTGTTTTCTTTGTGTATGCTCCTGAGTTTCCTGAAATTGTTGCTGAACAACAACACATTCTTGAGCCACTACCGCCTGCACCCCATACTTCTAATTCAACACTTCCTGTTCCTGGTGATATCCAACAAAAACAACCTGGATAAGTTGAATATGTAGCAATGTTAGAATAAGACCAAATTTTGCCTTTTTCTAAATTATCCTCTGTGAACGGGGACGCTCTACTTGCTAATAATGCTTTTAATCCTGCCATAATTGCTCCTGTTCTTAACTTTCTATAAACTTAATTCTAATTGCACCCATACCACCACGTGTTGCGTGATCTCTCACACCTGGACAAGGTTGAGGTCCTGGACCGCCTACTCCATATGGTAATGTACTTTGACAACCGTTTGTATTATAACAACCACAACTTGTATCATTTTGGTAACATGCTTTCCATGTTAAACCTTGACCTGGTGATCTACCCGTACCGTTAATTGCGGCAAGTGCTTCAAATTGCCCCATGCCTGACCAACGTGAGTGTGATGAATCATCTGACATACCGTACTGTACAACACCGCCGCACTCTGAAATCATTCCTGGAGGAAATGCAACCATGCCTCTGAATAAACATACACATGACGGACGACAACCATGAAAGCCCATACATGAAATATTTCCGCATCTGTTTATATCACCGCCATATGCAATAGCGTCCCATTGTCCTGAACACTGATTACATATTGTTCCACAGTTTGGTCCTGTGTTAGTATGACAAAATCCGCCTGCTCTAAAACAACAGTACATACTTGTACCTGTTGAACACCAACTTACGCCGCCTTTACCACCTCTTGCACACATACAACTGTTTCCAGCCGCCGCTACTATACAAACCATTGTTGGTTCTGAGCAACCTCTAAAACATAGTGCGTCTGAGTTACCACATGCAAATCCTGTACATCCGTACATGTAATCTGATGTAGTCATTACTTTTGTTGTTTTTGAATATGAACCCGAGTTACCAGGTAATCCGTTACCACAGCAACACATTTTTGCGCCTGAGCCGCCTGCGCCCCAAACTTCAATTATTGCAGTACCGTTTGAACAAGGACACCAGCAAGAGCATTTACAAAACTTTGCATAAGTGTTTCCTTCGGAAAAACTATATAGTCTGCCTGTTTCTAAATTATCCTCTGAGGACTGAGGCTGTTTTGCCTTGATTAATGCTTCTAATGATGCCATTTGCTTCTCCTATTATACCGAGCCAACAACCCAACCGTATGTAGAACCTGTGTAAATTAATGTAACGATCGCGCCACTTACGTCAATGACTAAGTTCTCTGCGGATCCGTTAATTAAACTACCGTTTCTACCAACAGTAAGATTATTACTTGCCGCATTGTTTGAAATATCAATAATTTGTATTGTATCATTTACTAACAATGAAGCATTTGCTGGTAATGTAATAGTGTATGCACTACTGGCACTATTTGCCAAAACTCTATCATTTACCGCGGCACTAAATGTTGTACTAACTTCTCTTGTAGTAACACCAGCAGTACCTGTAGTTGTTATATATCTTCCCATGGTTTTATCCTTCTCCTATTGTATTTATGCTGTAGACGTTTCAATGCCCATAGCGACTGCTGATATGTTTGCACCTGATGCGTAACATACAATCTTTTGTCCTGCGGCTAAAACTATACCAGTTCTTTCTAACACACCTTTGGACAGTACTTCTGTATCGAATTCAATGTACTCGCCTGCCGTTGGGCTATCTGCCGCGGCAACAGCAATTCTAATTGACGTTGCCTGGTTTCCTCTGTTACAAATATTAATACTTGCAACCGCATACGTATCTGCAGGAGCAGTGTAAACTGTTACATTTGCACCTGCTGTCAAGTCGTTTGCGCCTATTCTTCCTGTTGCCATTTTGTTTCTCCGTTAATTACTTAGGAACATGCTTAATGCTACTGGAGCACCGTCTATTCCACCTTTAAAGTTTACTGCGTTAAGTATATTTATCTTCCCACCGTCAGTCGTTGATATTTGGTTTTGAGTAATTTCAACTACACCTGCTGTTACACTGTTGACGTTAAGCGTAGCAACACCACCACCAATTTGTGATGTAATGTAAGTTTTAATTGCTTTTTGTGTTGGAACAACACTATCACTATCAGCACTAAAAGTACCGTCTGTACTGAATTCAGTAATAACTGCTCCTGCACCACCAAGTGCAACACTACCTAATTGTAGTTCGTTCAATCCTGAGATGTTAAATGCTTCAACGTTTAGTGTAGCAATACCAGTTGCCTGTTCAACGTTAAATAATCCACCAACTCTAAAGTTACCATCTTGGTCAGTACTTGTGTAGAACACACGCCCGCCACCAAAATCATTTGTTTCATATTGTGGGTCCGGTGATGTCAAAGGTGTTCCTGGATAGTTAGTGTTACTAAAGTTACCAGTACCAATGTCTAAGAAATCGTGTCCTGTTAGACGCACTTGTGAATAACGTCTGCGAATTGTAATTGCATCGTTGTGTGGTGGTCTTTCTGATGCTAGTATTGCTGGACTTACTTGTAATAATGCACTGTAAGGACCTGCACCTAGTAAGTTTGTAATACTAACAAGTTTAAACCATCTATTTGGTAAACTTGCAAATTCTATGTTTGCACCTTTTTGTGGAACAGCGTTTAATTCATCCATTCTAATTTTTGTACCAGACTGTCTAATATCAGCAAATCCATCACCTTCAATGGACGCCGCCGCTGTAATAAATCCTGTACCTCTGTTTGAGTAAGTAGGCTGTCCAAGCACACCGTTGCCAATTCTTACAGTATGTGGGACTTCAATTGTATGACTAGGATCAATTAATGTCATCGATGGAGGATTACTATATCCGCTACCGGGCTCAATAATTTTAATTTCAACAACCTTTTCATCTGCAACTCTTGCTCTACCTCTTGCTCTTGTGCCACTTGCTGGTGCACTGAATATTACTCTTGGAGTAATATCGTATGCAGATGTTGCGTCTAGCACACTTGCAATCGCTGAGCCTTTAATATGTTCAAAGCCTGCGGTTCCGTCTGACTCTTTCACAATAGTTGCAATTTTAGTTGCGGCATTAAATGCACTAATAACACCATATTGTCCTGCACCTAATCCACTTACAATATAAATCATCATACCATTGTATGTACCAGTTGGATTAACATCTGTTGCCGCTAGTGTAATTTGTGTTGCATTACCTGCTTGTGCATTAGAAGCAATAGTAACAAATCCATCACCACCATAAACTGATGAGTCTGAATCAAGTTGTACTTCAAATACTCCGCCGTTTCTAACTGTAACTGCACTAACTGCCGCTCCAAATCCTTCACCGCTTAGTGTGTAACGTGTTGCCGCGCCAATTGTCGCAACTTGGAATGTTACATCTGCCGCGCCGCCGCCACCTAGTAGTGAATCAGTAATTGTAATAACATCATTTTCAGCATGTCCAGTACCGCCTTTAATTACTGTAACAGTAACACCGCCAACTGCTGAGACTTCAATGTCAAATTCTTGACCTGTACCTGATCCTGCGCTTGATCCTGTGATACCTTTGTAAGTTCCTGCAACTCTATCTGAATCGTTGTTACTTACTGTATCAACTGTAAGAATTGCTGTTGTTGCTTCTGTAGTATAACCAGTACCTGCGTTTGAATATTCTAGTTGTAAAATTTCATTTGCACCGTCTGTGACAACGTTTGAAACTTGTGCTTCTAACTGTTGGTTGTCTACTTTACCTATTACTGGAGTTTCTGTAATATCAATACCTTCAGCAACTGATCCAAAGTCTCCGTAAGAGTTGTTTCCGTTTGTAGCACGAATCTTACCACCATTTTCTGCTAGGTAACCAATATGGTTATAGTATGTAAACACAGAAACAAGTTCTGATCTACCTAAGTTTGTAACCCAGTACCCAATACCGTCACTTAAAATCTGTGTAAAGTCGTTAGCAACAATTGAATCGTTACCGCCGTCATGTAAATCGCCATCTACTTTTAGTCCAATACATGCTGTACCAAATGTAGTTACGTTTTGTACGTATGGTGATTTGTTAGTAATCCATGCATCTGTATGTGCTGGACCCCAACCTGGATCAAGTGAAACATAAGCACCTGATGTTGGACGTTTAGTTCCATAAGCGTTTGCACCACTTAGTGTTCCAGTTAATCCTGTAAGTGTACAGTTACGTAGACCTGTTCCGTTACGTGCATAGAACATATCTTTTAATAAGTTACCTTCTACTGAGTGTACATAATATTTTGCATTTAATAGCGATCTGTAATTACCTGAGTAAATTAAATCATGTTTTACACCATCAATATATGCGTTCATATCTCTTGCACAAGCCGCTAGTGTGTAGTTGTAACTTGGATAAGTTGCCGCAATATAAGCATGTACTTCTGCAATAATAAAGTCTCTGTTTGCTTCTATTACTTCAACAGCATATGTGTATCCTGTTGACGTTTCTGGAGTATTTGAACCACGCATAGTTGGCATTGTACTATCGCCTGATGCACCGTTAACACCCCAATCAATGTAATCATAAATTTCTCTAAATAAACCTTCTGCCGCAGTACCTGCACTTGCATTACCTGCTGGTCTTGTTGTAACTTGAGTTGCACTGTTGCCTGCTGATTTTGAGATAGCAACGTTTTGTACAATATTGCTAATAACTGCTGAAATTCTAGTAAGAGCCGCAATACTTTTTGGAACGTCTGCCGCACTTGTTTGACTTGGTGCTGGTTTAATTCTAGTTGAACGCAATTCATCACCAACAATAGCAACATCTTCTGGAATAATAATTGGAAGTACTTCTTGGTATTCTCCAGTTTTTACAAATATTGTTTTTTGTGCATGTAGTTCTGTTGGTACATTAGTTGTATTTCCTGCTGTAATTGCATTAGTAATAATATCAATCAATGCACTAATAGTTGTAGTTGTTCCTGGTGTTGCTTCATACGCCGCTAATTTTTGTTGTGTAATTGGAGATGCAACACTGTTTAGTGTTTGATAGTTTGCCGCTGGATCTGTTTTTGCAAGAATGTTTGGCATGATAGTATCTAAGTAATTAATTGCCGCAACAGTTTCGCCTGTTTGTCCTGCGATGTAACTTGCACCACCTGGTGTAAAATATGAAAGTGCCGCTAAACGTGATTTAACATTACCACCATGTGATAAATCCCAAGCAACTGCATCAATAATAATTCCTGTGTCTCTTAAACATTTTGCTTTGTCGTATGTAAATGATCCAGTGAATGGTGAAATAGCATTTGCAATTTGGTAGTCAATCCATTCTGTAACTTCTGCTTGTAGGAAAGATCTATTTGCTTCAATTAATAATCTATCATTTTGATTTGCTGAACCGTCTCTAATTTGTTCTGTTGCAAAACGTATTGTTTTAAATGGTCTGTCTAGTGTAATACCTCTGTCTGGAGTTTTACCGTCAACACCATTTGTTGTGTCTACATAGTAAACATGATTAACTGAACCAAAGTATGTCCATTCAGGAGCAGTTGCCGCATCATTAACTTTTAATACTTGTCCCGGTTTACCAACTGGTAATCTTGCAGGACCCGATCCGCCGTAGTAAACAATGTCACCAACTGTAGTTAAGTTTCCTGATTCAGCACCACCACTAAAGAAGTTCCAAAATGCGCCTGCTGTATCTGTTGCAGGATCATTTACTCCGTTACTTGAAGTATGTGATTGAACTGCAATGTAACTGTTAACACCTTGTTGAACTGTATCACCTAAGTCATAATATGTTGCGTCGGTCCAAGTGTTTCTCCAGTTAGCACCTTCGTTTAATTTGTCCCAATAATCTGTGTTTGGCGGACGAACGCCATTTGAATTTGCTGTAGCAAGATAAGTGTATCCGCCTACTCTAACAACATCACCTGTTAAGTAATCTTGACTTGCAGAGTCATCGCCGTATTCGCCTCTTAAATTAAACCCAGTTGCAAAAACGTCCCAATGTGTTGGTTGTTCACTTGGTTTTTTCTCTGTGTTGTTTGTTTTTGAAACATATGTGTAACCACCGTAAGTAACAATGTCACCTGGTTGGTATGGTGAGTATGGTCCCCAACTATCTTCAAATTCTAATCCTGGTACAAATTGTGCCCAGTTTGATTCGTCAGTTTTTAAATCAACTGCAACACTTGAAGTATGATAAGTTGTACAAATCCATAATCCACCGGAATCTTTTACAACGTCATTAATTTTATATCTATATCCGCTTGCCCACTCGCCTAAGTATTCAATACCTTTATGGAAGTAATCCCATTTTGCTTGATCTGCTTCAAGTCCAAGTAATGCTGTTGCCGCTGAAGTGTGTCCTGTGTTACAAGAATAAACTTGTCCACCGTACTTAACTAAGTCACCAACTCTATAGCGTGTACCAATAGCCCAATCTGTTTTCCAATCAAAGCCGTCACTAATAATGTCCCACTTTGCTTGATTTAATTCTAAACCTGATGTTAAGTTTGGCGCACTAACGTGATAGCCTGTACAAATATAAACACGCGAACCGTACTTAACAATGTCATTAACTTTATAACGTGTATTAATTGCCCAGTCTGATTTATAATCAAAACCTTCGCCGTATAAATCCCAATATGCTGAAGTACTGTCATCACCTAAATTGCTTTCCAAACCACCAATGGCATCGTTGTCTGAAATATGTCCAGTGTTACAAATATAAAGTTGACCGCCATATTTTACAATATCGTTAATTTTATAAACTGTTTGTGCAGTCCAATCGCCCTTCCAAGTTTGCCCGTCTGCAAAAACTTGCCACTTGGGTGTTGCATTATTTAGATCCAACATAAAGTCTGTTTGCGATATGTGTCCTACTACACACATAAAAGTTTTACCACCATATCTTACTACATCATCTTTGTAGTAAGTGGTTGCTTCAGACCATTCGTCTTTCCAAATAAATCTAATTCTACCTAATTTAAATTCTGCCATTGGTTACTCCACCGTATACGTTATATTTATCATTATCTTTAATCATCACCTAATCCTGGAAAGCCTCCTGATGCTTCAGCACCGCCTGATTGGAAGTACAGTTGTGCCGCCATATCACCGCCAACTGTGCCTGCTCCGCCCTGTATACTTACAGCCGAGTTAAACACTATTGATCCGCCTAGTGGTTTAAAAATTCTATTACCTTCAAAACTAATATCGCCGGCATTTAACCTGTTAACTTTAAGATCTGAACCACCTGATGATACTCTTGATTGTACATATTTGCCGATTGCTTTTTGTGTTGGTACAATATTATTTGAATTGGCCGCAAATGTTGGATCTGTACTAAATTCTCTAACAACAGCCCCTGTACCCCCAAGTACAACACCACCTAATCTAAGTTCTTCAAGTCCGTCTAGTTCAAAGAAACTAGCATTAATACTAATTGTACCTGTTGACTGCTCAACTTCAAACAGTTCACCAACTCTAAAGTTACCATCTTGGTCAGTACTTGTGTAGAACACACGCCCGCCATTATATTGTAATACTTCGTTAAATTGTTTTGGCTCTGCGTCAGCGTCAGGATTATATCCAAATACATATAGCCCTGGATATGCTGTGCTTGCAAAGTTACCAGTACCAATATCTAGGAAATCGTGTCCTGTTAATCTAATTTGACTGTATTGCTGTCTAATAATTACACTTTCTCCATGTACTGGTGCTTCTTGGCGTCCTAAGTTTGGACTAATTTGTAATTTTAAATTATAGTTGCCAAGTATACCTGTTGTTTCTTTAATTTTAACAACAAAATATGTAACACCGTCAATACCAGTAATACTAATATTATCGCCTGGACCAGGAAGTCTACTTACATTTTCTAAAATTAATTCGTCTGCAATTTGTACAATTTCTGCATACCCGTCACCTGCTGTAACTGATGCTTGTGATCTAAAGTAACCTGTACCTGGATTGCTCATAGTAGGTTGAGGTAATACTCCGTTAGCAACTTCTGCCACAGTTGTAACACTTAAAGTATTTTTATTATCATGCACAGTTACAGTTGGATTGTTTGAATAACCTGCACCTGGTTCGTGTAAAATAAATGATCCAATTCTTCCACTTCCTACAATTGGTCTACACAATGCTCGTGTACCGTAAGTAATTTTATCTACACTACCTTGTCCTGAAGTCATAACATACCAATCACTTGTTGTGCTTGATCCTGCAACTCCTGCTCTAGTTTCAAAGCCTGCTGGTAATAATTTGTTAACCCAATGAAATCCATCTCTACTAAATGATACTACATCAGATTCTGATCCTGTGTCACTCTTTACTGCACAGAATGTTCCTTGAGCGTAACCTATTCCTGTCCACTGACCTGGTTCCATAGTACCTGCATACCAAGTTATTCCATCAAAACTAACTGCTGTTTCTGCTGTACTACTATCAGTTTTTGCTGTAGTTGCTACAAATCTATCTCTACCCCAAATAACTTTTGACCAGGCACTTGATGCTGGTAGTGTAATTGCTGTCCAACTTGATCCATCGTCTGTTGAATATGCCGCTGAGTTACTTGGTGCCGCCACTGTTCCTGCAAGTACAACCCAAACTCCGCTTGTACTGCCGCCATATGCAATACAAGACCATTCATCTGATGATGGAAGTGTAGTTGTGCCCCAACTATTTCCTCCGTCAGTTGATCTTATTGCTGTAGCACTAGGTCCTACACTTGATTGTACAGTTCCCATCATTATGTCACCATTTGGTTGACCATTTATGCTGGTTACTGTGTCAGTACTTGCTATTCCGATAGTTGTGTCAGTCCAAACTGCTCCACCGTCACTACTAAAAGATCCTCCGTTGTTAGCGCCGGTTGTATTAACAAGTGCTATCTTTCCGTTTCCTATAGCAACTAATCCACCTTTTGCTGTTCTAGTAGTATGTGTCCAACCGTTTCCGTCGGTGCTAATTGATACTCCATCTGGGTGACTTGTTGCCCAAATGTCTTGTGAATTATAAGTTCCTACTTTAATATCTTGCCATGGAGAACTTTGGCCTAAATTTGCTGACTGAACTTGATATGTTGGTTCTGCTACTTCTGCTCTTGGCTCAATATAATAACGAGCAGTGTCATTTAATGCAGTTTGAATTGGTTGCCCTGTAACATGTTCCCAACCCGGTTCTCCATTTGATTCTTTTTCTACAGTTGCAATTTTACTAATAGTATTAAATCCACTAATTTTTCCATATTGTCCTGTGCCTTGGCCACTATATATAAACAGTCTTTGTCCAATATAGTCTGCAGGATCTGTAGTATCATCAGCACCACTAAGTGTTAACTGTGTTGCTGTACCAATTTGTGCTTTGTTTGCTTTAAATGTATAGTTACTACCACCAATAAAGTTTGAATCTTCTTCTGTAACAAATACTTGTCGCACAGCACCATTTCTAAATTCATTAAATGTTGCTACTGCACCTTGACCATTACCTGTAATTGCCATTGTCGCATTTGTATAACCTTCACCTGCATGTGTGTAAGCAACACCATGTATTTTATTATTGTCAGTGTATGTTTGATAAATTTGTGCTTCTTTACTTCTGTTGTTTACTTGTGCTGTAATAGGAACTTCGTCAATATCAAAGCCTTCTGCAACACTTCCATATGTACCATATGAGTTGTTACCGTTTAGTGCTCTAACTTTTCCGCCTGCTGTTGCAAGATATCCGATATGACAGTAGTAAGTAAACACAGACACAAGTTCTGATTTACCATCACCATTTGCCCAATAACCGATACCGTCACTTAAAATTTGTGTGAAATCATTTGCAACAATTGATTTATTTCCTGTGCTATGTAAATCTCCGTCAACTTTCATTCCTATACAACCTGTTCCAAAAGTAGTTACATTTTGTACATATGGTGATTTAGTTGTGATATGTGCATACACATCAGCAGGTCCAGTTGCAGGATCTAATGAAACATAAGCACCTGCTGTTGGTCTTCTTGTTAAATTATCATTTGGTTGCCCTAGTGTTCCTGACAGACCTTGTAACGTCATATTACGCAATCCAGAACCGTTGTGCATGTAAAACATATTATCTAATTCATAACCGTCTGCCGGCATAACAACAGTTGAACGTAATTCATCGCCGACAACAGCAACATCTGCTGGAATAACCATTGGCAGTAATTCTTTATATGCTCCAGTTGCAACAAATACTGTAGCAGGAGTTCTTTCTGCTAAGTTACCTTGTAAAAATTGTAATGCATATTTTATTGTTTTAAATGGAGTTGCTGGATTTTTACCTGATGTTATTATATCTTCGCCATAAGGACTTACATACCAAACTTTATTAATTTCATTTAAGTTTTCATATTTTAAAGTTGAATCTTCGTCAACCTTTAATAACTCGCCTGAGTTACCTATAGCAAGCCTTGCTGTACCTAGTGTACTTCCATCATCTTTAGTTGAATATGTTCTAATATCACCTCTATAACGCAATACGTTATTAGTTGCACTTGTTTCGTTATTACCTGCATATTTTACCCAATAGTAATCATTACCAGTTAATGTATCTGAATCAATTCTTGGTCTTGATTCCGGTAAATTACTGTAATGTTGCTTTGTACAAATGTAAGTTTCACTTTCATCCATTACAACTTCACCTGGATAATACTGGAAGAATGTACTATCTGCACCTGTGCCTTGAGATTCTGTCCATTCGCCCTTCCAAGCAATACCAGTAACTAATAATTTCCACTGTGCTGATGTGTCAGTATCAGGATCACCTGGTTCAACTAATTCTACTGGAAGAATATTTACTAGTGCTTCATATAAGTAGCCGCCTTTACGTACAACACTACCTGGAGCATAAGGAGTATTAATATCCCATTCGCCCTTCATAGTGTAACCTCGAACAAGTACTTCCCAGTCAGCGCCTACGCCATCTTGCTCTAAACCGTACGCACTTGGGGTTGACCCAATATTAATTGTTAATGCAGTGTATGTATATCCACCATACTGCACAATATCGCCTGGTTGATAAACTTCATTAGCGTCCCATATTTCTTCAAATCCTAAACCTGGTAGCCAAATGTCCCAGTCACTAGTATCATCAAATTTATCAGTTCCACTCATACCTCTTTTTGCTATATATAAATTAGGTCCGTATCTTACAATGTCATTTGTCTTATACCATTGTGTACCAGACCAATCACCTTTGTATTCAATTCCTTCAACTACTAATTCCCACTTAGCCGCAGTTGAATCTAAACCTAAATCAGTACCTATACCTTCTCTAATATCACTATTGCTAGTATGTCCAACAATACAACGATAGACATTGCCACCGTAGCGTACAATATCATCGGGTTTGTATCTTGTATTTTCTAACCAAATACCTTGCCAATTATCACTTCTAGTATAAATTGACCATTTTTCTTGATCGTTTTCTAAACCATTAACTACAGTATTACTTGTATGATCGACTGCACATACATACAACGTACCGCCATATTTTATTAAGTCATTTTTCTTATAAACTGTACTTGCAGTCCAAGTTGCAAGATAGTTAATGCCTTTAGCAAACGGTGACCATTTAAGATCATCATTTTCGAGACCTAATGTTAATGAGTTTGAACTAGTATGACTATCAATACAATTATAAAGTATTCCTCTGTATTTTACAACATCATTTACTTTGTAGAATGCTTCTGGTTGCCATTCGCCCTTCCATTGACGACCGTCTCCCATTTGCTCCCATTTAGGAGTAGATTCTCCTGCTACAAGAAAGTCTAAATCTGTATTAAAGTCTGCACTTGAAGTATGTCCTGTTAACGCAACAAAAACTTTACCGCCATAATTTACTACATCATCTTTTCTATATGCTGTCCCAGTTACCCATGGACCTTTCCAGTTAAATCTAATTCTATCAATTCTAAATTCTGCCATTGTCTTTCCTGTTCACTAATTATGTAAGTGTATTTATTTGTCCGCCCATGCCTGGATGATTAACACAGTAATAATATAAAGTTGGTGCATTAGTTGGCACTTTAAACTTAACATAACTACCTTTTATTCCTGGTACACCTAATACCGTAACTCCGTTTGTATACTCTACTCCTCCAGCATGTGTACCATTAGGTGTAGTACTAAATCTTAAAGGATGTGTGTTATTTGTTACTGAACTTTGACCAAATGTATAAGTTTGACCTTCATATAAATTTAATGTAGGACTTGTTATACCATTCATATGGAACTTGTTTCCAGCGCCATACTGGTTAGTAGCACTTGCAACAGTAACTTCATAAAAGTTTCTATTGTATTCTGTAAGTCCGTCGCTACTTACATCTGTTGGATAATTATGACTCTCGTTAAATTTAAGTACAAATTCTCCGTCATCATTAATATAATAATTAATATGTCTATTATCCCAACGTAACTGTTCGTAATTTAAATTTTCGTAAACAATTTCATGATTTTGATCTCTACCTTCATAGAAATCAATACCTTGTTCAAAGTCGTTATAATTTTTTTCAGGATCACCTGGCTTATTAATTTGTATACTTGTACTGGCATCCATTTGATCTACTTTTGTAAAAAACAATTCACCTTGATCTGTTCTACGTAAAGCATATAGATATCTACCATCAATGTTTCCAGTTACGTTTGTTACATCATTTCCTGCATACTGTGTCATCTATTGCTCCTTACTGTATATCTACATAACTTACAACAGCATCTACACTGTCTGTTGCACTTGATTGTACTAATAAACTATGTCCTGTTGGCAAAACAATCTTTTCACCACCAATCATTGCTTTAAAAGATGTTTGTGGAGGTATCATTACGTTTCTAACATAATATCCTTCTACACTTGTATCATCTTTTACATACACACTTGCTTGGACTGCAAAGTCTGTAATATTTGCTAAATTAAGACCGATCACAGTAGCATTAGTTGCCGCTGGTACTTCAAATATTTCTATTTTTTGTGTTCCTATGTCTTTAATTACTTTTGTTCTAAAAAACGTTGCCATATCTTTATCCTAATACTAATACATACTCTAATGCGATTGCTTCTGCATCATTTCTACTTATGCCGCCGCTAGAGCCTGCTACACTAACCCAGTTAATACCATCAAAGATCTCAACACGATCATCTTCGTTGTTGTATCTCATCATGCCTTCTTCAGCATTTACTGGTGCTGGCCTTTGGACGTTGTTACCTGTTGGAATTACAACACCACCGGTGCCTGCAAACTTATAATAACCAGTTCCTGTTGATTGAAATACTGTATCGCTATCTGCAACAGTATTTGTAATTGTAGAACTAGCAAATTTAAAATTATCTACTACAATTCCGCCAGTTCCATTTCCTGATAACACTAAGTCTTGATTAGTAGTTATCGTTTTAATCTCATTACTATCAAATTCTATGTCATCAACAATAAGTTTAGTTGTACTAAACCTATTTCCTGTTAGATCAGCAGTTAAAACACCTGCATTGTAGAATCTAATCACATTATCGTTAGCACCCGGAGTAAGTTCTGCTGTAATATATGTATCGCCGTCATTATCTTGTAGTCCGTCACTTAACGATACCCATGCTCCGTTGTAACCTTCAAAATGATTTGTATCTGTATTGTAACGTAGCATACCAGTTTGTGCTGATCCATTTCGTTGTGCAGTTGTACCGTTTGGAAGTATAACACTATCAACACTATTAATATCAAGCACACCACTGCCTGGATTTAATACCATATCTGCTGTACTGCTTATAATATTATTATTAAATTGTATATCATCAAAAACAACTTTACCAGTCCCGTTTGCTCTTAATTCTAAATCGCTATTTGATTGTGTAGTTGTAATAAAATTATCATCAATTAAAATATCACCTGTACTAAAACTATTTGCTGTGACTCTACCAAGTGCATCTAAATTATCTGCATTAAGTACACCTTGTACAGTTAAGTCTTGTTCAATAACAACATTGTTGCTTGGTATTAAAATGTTTCCTGTGCCACTAGCACGTAATTCTAAATCTGCATTACTAGTTGTAGTTGTAATGAAGTTTGTTTCAATATCAATTTCAGCAAGTTCTAATGTAGCATTTGGTGCGCTAATTGAATTTGTAATAGTTAAGTCACCAACTGAAAGACTGTTGTTAACTTGTACAGTATTAACAGTTGTAGTTCCTTCTACATTTAGTCCGCCAGTAATAACAACATTATTACTTGGAATAATAACGTTACCGGTTCCGTTTGCTCTTAATTCTAAATCGCTATTTGAATCTGTTGTAGTAATTACGTTGTCGTTAATTTCAATATTTTCAAAGTTTGCTTGTCCATTAATAGTCATATTATTATTAACTGTTAATGTGTCGGTTGTTAAGTTGCCTGTTGTTGTAGTTTGTAAACTAGTTGGTCCAACAACTGTAAGATCATTTGTAATTACTACATTGTTGTCTGGAATAAGTATTCTTCCAGAACCGTTAGCACGTAATTCTAAATTTGCATTTGTAGATGTAGTTGTAATAATATTATCGTCGATTACTATTTCTTCAAATTGTACTTGACCGTTAATTGTCATTGTGTCTGCAACAGTTAACGTATTAGTTGTGATTGTTGTAGTTGACAAGTTATTAATAGTTGCTGTACCACTAACATCTAAATTATTTGTAATTTCAAGTGTGTTGTTTGGTACAAGTATTTTGCCTGTGCCAGCCGCACGTAATTCTAAGTTACTATTAGTACTTGTAGTTGTAATAAAGTTATCGTTAATTTCAATATCTTCTAAATTTAATTGTCCATTAATTGTAGCAGTATTAACTGTAATTGTATTTGCTGTGATAGTTCCACTTGCTGATAAGTTTGCGTATTGTGCTGATCCATTAACAACAATATCTCCACCAACTTCTAAATCTGCATTAGGTATAACAACTCTGCCTGTACCTGCCGCATCTAATTCTAAATCGCTGTCTGAATCAGTAGTTTGTATTTTATTACCAGCAATATTAATATTTTCTAATTGTGTGTTACCATTAACAGTAAGTCCATCATTAATTATTAAACTTGCATTAATAGTTGTGCTTGCACCTAATTGATTTATAACACCTGTAACATTTAAATTATTGTTTACAGTAACAGTATTATTAAATGTTGCAGTATCATTTGCAGTAAATGTTCCTGTAATCTCAACATTGTTATTAGGAACAGTTACTGATCCTGTGCCTGATGCAACTAGTTCTAAATCACTGTCACTATCTTGTGTTGATATTTTATTGCCTTCAATTTTAAGATTTCCGTTATCAAAATTGTTAGCGTAAATGTTTTTCCAACGTTTAGTACTTGTACCTAAATCAAACGTGTTATCTGTATTTGGTAAAATATCACTGTTTACATCTGAAGCAAATTCAACGCTATCAGTATCGGCATCACCAATTGTAATATTTCCGCCAAGTGTAAAGTTACCTGTAACACTTAGATTACCTGTAATGTTAGTATCTGCTTCAATGTCAACTATATTTGTTGCACTATCAATAACAAAATTTTGTGTAAGTGTTTCGATAGTGTTTCCACTTAATCTAAAGTCACCTGTTTCAATTTTTGTTCCGTCAATAAATGTTACACTGCCGCCTGTACCAAAAGTAATACCGTCTGGAGTTGTAATGTTCAAGTTTACAGCATCAAATACAACTTCGCCTGTTTCTTGATTAACATAAAAATTATCACCAACTCTAAAATCACCTTTATGGTCCACACTTGTAAATCTTACTTTAGCATTATTAAGTTCTTCAACTTCATTTGCTTGTACTACTGTTGTTTCATCGTTAGTAACTTCTTTACCATTACCAATATATGCAAAATTATGACCTACTAGATACATAATAACACCTGTACCGTCACCTACTGCACCTTTGTTGCCGTATACGTTTGCAGAGCCAATGGATCTTAATTCACCACCAAAGTCTGTTGTATTATACAAGTCAATAAAGTTAGCAGTTGCTCCGCCACTAAATGTTAAATTCTGTTTTACTTTGACATCTTCGTCTATTGTAGTTGCATTATTTGCACCATCTAAGTGTGTAAGTAACACACAATTACCATCGCCTACGATTTGTGATGTTGGAACAGTATACGTTGTATCTAAATATCTTGCACTATTACTAATTCTAATATCATCAATATTACCTGTAAAATAATTTGCTAGATTAAAGTTTGCACCTATAAACACAGGCTTTGTAAATCCGTAATTATTATTGTCTACATATGTACTACCTACTTGATTGCCATCTAAGTACATGCGTGTACCTGTAGAAAGTTTACTTACAGCAACATGATGCCAAGTATTTGCACTTATTGTTCCACCAGTAATTACGTTACTATTTCCAAAATTATATTTTAATGATGTTCCATCAATATAAAAGTAAGGAGCAGTATCTGTATTAATACCTGCTCTTAAATCATATATTGGTTGTTCGCCTACAGTAGATGCTACATAAATCCATGCTTCTAATGTAAAGTCATCAGTGCCAAAACCAAATTCGTCATTAGCACCTACACTTAGATAACTGTTAATACCATCGAAGTTTGCACTTGCTGTTCCAAACTTTTTATTACCTGTTTGTAATTTTGCATTGCCGTTAAATTTAATTGTTTTAGAAGTTCTTGTTGTTGCTTCTGTTATGCCTGATACATTTCCATCAATATAAAATTTTCCGTCAGCATCTTTTCTATCAATAACTCCACTAGCAATAACAGTACTTCCGTCAATACTATTTACTGCAAAAGTTTCTCCAGCACTAAATGATCCGTCTATGTCACTTACTCTAAATTCTGTTTCACCTGATCCTTTTAACCCAGTTGATCCGTTAACAGCATAAAATCCTCTATTAGCAAAATATGTAAATGAGTTTAGCCATTCTATTCTAACACCATTAGTAAATGTTAATGCGTCAACACCTGGAGTAATAAATGTTGTTGCATGGAATAAACAACTTGCTTCTTTTGAATCTGCATGAGCAACGCTACCATCTAAGTATGCACCTTTACCTGCATCGCCTTGATTAAATCCTCTTGGATCACTAGCATTAGTAACACTTCCTTTTGTTATAACAGTTACATTTCTTATATATGGACTACGCGAAGTAACTTTAAAACTAGGTGCAAATTTAAATGCATATCCTACATCAGTTCCACTATTGTAGTAAAAATCTTTAATTGTTAAATCTTCAACAGTTGTTTCGCCATTTAAATGAAATACATCTTCAGAGTCTACGCTATCTGGTTTAATAGTTACACTTCTCATGCTATGACCTTTAACTGTAACTCCTACAGGAATTACTAGCGGAAGTCTTTCTTGATATTCGCCTGGATAAATGTGAACAGTGTCGCCTGCTGTTGCATTTTGCAATGCTTTTTCTACTGTTTGATATGGCGCTTGAGGATGATTACCTGCATTGTTATTGCTACCATTTTCACTAACATATAATGTATTAGCGTGTCTAGTATTTAAATTAATGCCTGCTATGTTTATATTAGTTGCATTAATTGTTTGTCCATTAACTTGACTTGCATGTACAGTATTCCATGCTTTACCTGGTTCACCTAAATTGTATGTTCCACTTCCGTCAGGAACAATGTTACTAGCAATTTCTGCATTAAAATTAATACTATCTGTATCTGCGTCACCTAATATAATATTACCGTCTGCACTAATATTTCCTGTTGCATGTAAATTACCAGTTACATTTGTATTTGCTAGTAATTCAATGGTTCCTGTGCCGCTTGGACTTATTTCTAAGTTTGAATTTGAATCTGTTGTTCTAATTGTGTTGTCGTTAATTTCAAAACTATCAACTACAAGTTTATTTTGATATACAACTTGATCAGCAGTTCCTAAATCAATAGTTCCTGTGTCACTTGTAATATCGTTATTTTCAATCGTGATATTACCTGCTGTTAGTTTGTCTAACACCAAGTTTGTAGTTCTGATTGTTCCGTTAACGTCTAAATCGTATTGAGGAGTTGCTGTATTAATACCGATGCGATTATTAGTTACATCTAAGTATAAAAGGTCTGTCTCAAAAGCCAGGTCTATCCCATTTCTAATGAGATTTGACTTTAAGAGCGGACCGGATATGCGACCTACTGCCATCTCTACTCCTTAACACGGGGATCCTGTCCCACCAACCACCTTACATTGCGGGTTGACCACAGTATTAATAACAAAAGAATTTTAGGTCTGATTCTTTTGTTATACTGTATTTATATGAATGTGAATAATATAATGACTTAGTTAGCCAAAGATGAGTATATATTCGTTCATAATATTGTTCATCTCGTCAGCACTAACAACTTCACCAGAACCCGAAGCATCTACCCAGCCTCCTGGAATGCCTGTATATACTTCTAAGTAATTTAACTCGTTGTTAAAGCGTGTAGTTCCTGTTTCAGGAGATAGTACTCTTGCATTTGTTGTACCTGTTGGTATTCTAAATGCACTAGTTTGGTTAAACTTAACATATCCATTGCCTGTTACACCAATACTTGCCGCTCCGTTTGAAACGTTTGTAATAGTGTTATCAAGTACATGTAGATCGTTAAATTGTACTTTTCCTTGACCAGATTCTGGTGCAAGTACAAGATCGCTGTTAGTAATATTAGTTGATATAGTATTTCCGTCAATATCTATACCATTTAATTCTACACGATTGAGTGTAGTTGCTTGATATGACATATTTCCGACATTAGTACCTGCTATTGTAAAATTAATAGTATTATCACTACTAGGGCGTACAAAAGTTTGTAAGTCATCACTGTATAGTCCGCCTAATACAACGTTTTCGTTATTACGCTTACCAACAAATTGATTAATATCTGAATTATATTGCACAGCGCCAATATTATTTGAAAATACTGAAGTGTAATTGTCTACTACATATCCTGATGTACCTGCTAAACTTGGATCGTCTTGTGCAGGTGTGTTACCGTCTTGAAATATGCTTCTAATTGTTGTCAACGAAGGCTTACTAATAACAGGAGCAATATATGTATTATGTAATGCATAACCCAATGGGTTATTTGTTTGTATGCCAGACTGTGTACGCATATCGTCTGTCCACTCAGGACTAAGACTTCCCCCGTCCCATAAACTTGAGTATTCAAACATACCAAAGTTTAACAAAAACAAATATTCTTTAGCCGCTACTTCAAATGCATCTCCATTAGTCTTCCAAGCACTTCCACCATATCCTGATGAATCCCATTTGCCTGCATCGTATGCTTCTTCCATAGCCGCATACAATGGACCACTTGCCCAGTCTGAACTAATATAAGGATACATTTTTAATGATACTGCGTCAAGACCATGCATGTGTAATGTATGGAATACGTGTTCAATTACTTCTTGTGCATCTTGATCACCGTCACCATACCCACTACCTGTTGAATTTAAATACCAAACCATATCGTTTTGAACAGTATTATCAAACAAGTTTGTTAGGTTCCAAAATATAATGCCTGCATCTGTTAAGAAGTTTGTGCTATAGTCTGCACCAGCACCTCTTGCTACTCTTTGTATTGTTGGTCCAACTGCCGCATGATACGTGCCTGCATCTCCGCTTAATGTTTTAATTACATTTCTTTGTGCAGATTCATTAATGCCTGCGGCATCCTTATCTAAGAATAGTTCAAACATACGTGCTACTTTTTCAACAAACGAATCAGGAACTGCTGTTTGCCCTCCAACTGTGCCTGCCGCCATAATTCTTACGCCATTAACTGTAACTTCACGTTTAAAGAAATCACTACCATCGCCTGTAACATTACTAAAAGCGCCATTGTTGTATTCTGGGTCTGGAGATCCTGACATAGTACTATTTGGTAAAACTATACTATCTGTACTATCAACTTTTAAATTCGTAGTAGTATCTAATAATAAATCTGTTGAAGATGTTTGTATTACATTATCTTTGACTGTTATTCCTTGTAAATCTAAATTTCCTGAACCACTTGTTCTAAGTTCTAAGTTACTGTTTGAAACTGTGGTTGTAATATAATTGTCATTAAATTCTATATTACCTTCAGTTTCGAGTTCGTTAAGATCAACATCTCCGTCTATACCAATATTGTATGCAGTTAGTGTTCCGTTAACTGTAAAGTTGTTTGTTACATTTACATTTTCTTGTAAACGTACTTTACCAGTTCCGTTTGCTCTAAATTCTAAGTCACTATTACTTACGTGTGTACTAATCGCATTGCCGTCAATAGCAATGTCCCCAATTACCATTTGTGTATTAGATATAATTCTGTTGTTAGTTACTTCTAAATTTAACAAGTTACTTGATGTAATAGTTAATGCTTCAAAAGTTATAGAATTTGTAGTTAGATTATTTGTAATTGTAACATCTTCACCTAGTTTTACTCTGCCAGTTCCGCTTGCACGTAGATCTAAATCTGAATCAGACTCGTGTGTTGCAATGCTATTGCCAAACAAGTTTATACCTTCGATTGTTGTGCTACCAGTTGTTAGTTGTCCAGTAGTAACATTAGATGACGTAAGTCCATTATTAACTGTTGTTGTTTGTAAGGTTGTTGAGTCATTTACTGTAAATTCATTAGTTACATCAACGTTTTCCTGCAACGTTACGGTGCCTGTCCCGCTTGCACGTAGGTCTAAATCAGAATCTGATACTACAGTACCAATACGGTTCTGAATAATTGAAATTGATTCAATATTTGTATCTTTAGTTGAAAAGTTTTCTACTGTTACATTAGTAGCATGTGTATTAGTTGCAACATTTGCTGTGTTTACACTAGCAGTTCCGTCAACAACTTGTACAGTTCCAGCGTCAACATCTTCTTGCATAACAACTTTGCCAGTACCAACGGCTCTAAATTCTAAGTCTGTATTAGAACTTAATGTATCTATGACATTACCTTCAAATCTAATATCACCTACTATCTGTTGTTGTGTATTATAGTTTTGTGTAACAAGTATATCACCGCTTGTTGTTTGCATTGTTGCACTTGAAAAACTATAATTTGCAGTTGGTGCTATAATTGTATTTTCAACAAGCATATTCCCAATTACTTTTACTACTCCTGTGCCGCTTGGACTTATTTCTAAGTTTGCATTACTTTCGTTTGTTGTAATTCTATTACCTACAAATCCTACACTATCAAAATTAGCAAAACCGTTTGCATTCATTGTAGGTGTAGTTATGTTCCGAAAAACACTATCTGATTCAACAACAATATTACCAGTAAGATTTAAGTTTGAATTAACATCACCACTGTCTAATATACTGACATTAGTTTGTGTTAAAGCCTGTTCTGTTATTAAATTTCCAAACTTAACTTTGCCGGTACCGCTTGCTATTAACTCTAAATCTGCATTAGAATCTTTTGTTGTAAGTCTATTACCTTCTACATCAAATACATCTGTTGTAAGTTTTTCTGCATATGCAGTCCTCCAACTTTTTGTTGTTGATCCTAAATCAAAGGCCGAATTTACATTTGGAGTCATTCCTGATGTTACGTCACTGTTAAAACTAATATTATCTGTGTCTGCATCACCTAAACTAACTAATGATCCTGAAATAGTTGCATTTCCTGCTGTATCTAAGTTTCCTGTTATATTTGTATTTGCATTAATATTAACTGTGTTTAATGCTGAATCTATTTTTAAATTACCTACAAGACTTTCTAATTTATTATCTCGTAATCTTATAAAATCTGTTCTTACTCTAGTGTCATCTATAGTAACTGTTGATCCTGCTGTTGTAATAGTTAGTGAATCAGTATTACTAAAATCTATGCTTGCTGATTGTATTTCAGTCTTACCAGTATCTTGATTTACAAAAAGTGCAGTACCAACTCTATAGTTTCCTTGCTCGTCAACACTTGTAAAATTAATTCTTCCAGAATTTACTTCAACTACTTCATTTGCATGTATTGATAAGGTATCATCATTTGCTGTGCTTTTGCCTGTACCTATGTAAGTAAAATTATGATTAATTAAGTATGCATTTGTGCCTGCACCGTCGGCTTTAATTCCGTATTCACCATAAATGTTTGCACTACCAATACAACGCATTTCTGCGCCATAATTAATTGTTGATCCATCTGTACTTAAATGTCCTGTACTTCCTCTTTCAAGTAATATACCTTGTTGTGCAAAGTATACAAAACTGTTTAACCATTCTACTCTAACACCGTTAGTTGCTTTTATGCTTGTAACTCCCGGAGTAATAAATGTAACACTATGGAATAGCATACTTGCTTCTTGTGAACTTGCTGTAACACTAGCACCATCTACTAACACTCCACGCCCTGCATCGCCCTGGTCGTACCCGTTAGGATCGGTTACACTTGTTACACTACCTTTTGTTATAACTGTTAAGTTTCTAATATAAGGACTTCTACTTGTAATTGTTGCATTATTCTTAAATGCGAATGCATACCCCGGACTATAAAAGTCTTTAATTGTTAAATTTTCTATTGTAACTTCACCGTCAACTAAAAAAGCATTTGCAGTATTTGTTGCTAGGGTAGGTTTTATAACAGTATTACGAATGTCGTGTCCTGTAATAGTTACATTTTTAGGTACTGTTAACGGGAATGCTTCTTCGTATTCTCCTGGTGCTAAATGTATAACTACAGGGCCTTGAATACTTGCATCTGCAAAACTTAATGCTCTTGTTAATGTAAGAAATGCACCATTTGGATGATCTCCTACATTTGAGTCATTACCGTTTTTATCTACATAAAAAATATTACCTTGACGCTGTGTTATATCTATTAAGCCGTTTTCAAGAGATATACTATTACCTAGTATTGTTTGAATCTCCATGGTATCAAAATTAATTGCGTCCCAATCTTTTGATATTGATCCTAAATTGTATGTATTATTAGCATCTGGAATAATATTACTTGTAATGTCTGCATTAATTGTTACACTATCAGTAGAACTGTCACCAAATATTAAATTGCCGTCGAATGTTATATTACCGCTTGCATTTAAACTACCAGTTACATTTGTATCTGCTTCTAATTCAATAGTTCCTGTGCCGTTAGGTAAAAAGTTTATATCAGCATTAGTTACGTATGAACTAATTGTATTATCACGAAACATTAATTGCTGTGTGGCAATGCCTGTAGATACAACATCGCCTTTAAAATTAATAGAACCTGTTAATGCATTTATATCATTGTTTGATATTGTAAAATTGCCAGGACTTAACGAAGAAGTGGCTAAAAAAGTACCTGCTAAAGTACTATTAATATCTAAATCAAAAGCAGGAGATGTTGTATTGACACCAATTTTATCGGTACCAACTTTTAATTTTAATAAGGGAGTACTTGCTTGCTGATTACGAAAATCAAGATCTTTGCCTTGACGTTCAAGATTAGCCGTTAATAACGGACCGGATATTCTACCTACTTGTGCCACTTATATTCTCCTGACACAGTATTTATTTGAATTTTTAGATTAGCCTTCGACGAATTTAATACGTACAGCACCATCGCCACCGCGCCAGCCGTGGTCTCTAACTCCTGGACATGGGTTAGCCGCTGGTCCACCTGTTCCGTATGGTACAAAGTGTCCGCAACCAATGTGTTCATAACACTGACATGCTCTGTTACCCATCCAACAACTTCCGTGATAAACACCTCTTGATGGATTTCTACTTGCCGCATTCAATGCTAAACTAAATTGGTGGATTCCCATTCCTGACCAACGTGAGTATGGATTGTCGTCTTCAGTGTTGTATGTAATCATTGCGCCATCTTTACCAAACATACCTGCTGGTGTTGCAACATGATAGTATCTCATACAAGTACATGCTGGATAACAACCTAAGAAACTTGCACATGATTTCATACCACAACAGTTTAAATCGCCACCATATGAACAAGCAACATATGCACCTGAACACTGGTTACAAACTAGTCCACAGTTTGGACCTCTGTTTGTTGTACAAAATCCGTTTGCTCTATAACAGCAATAAGCAGAAGGTGTAGTTGAGCAAAAACTAATTCCGCCTCTACCACCTTGTGTACAAACACAACCGTTTGTAGAAGTACTAAACCAACAATACATTGTAGGCTCTGAACAACCTCTGAAACATAAAGAACTTGCATTACCACATGACTTACCTAAACAACCACAAACTCTTTGCCCGCTAGACATATTAATAGTTCTTCTAGTGTATGCGCCTGCGTTACCTGGAAGTCCGAATCCACAACAGCACATTCTTGCGCCTGATCCGCCTGCACCCCATGAATCAATTTGTACACTTCCTGTTGCTGGTGCTACAAAACAAAAACCGTTGCACATTTTACTGTACATAGTTCCATTCATATATGAGTAGAGTCTACCCTGTTCAAGATTTTGCTCAGTTTGTGTAAAGTTTCTACTTCCTAGTAATGATTTTAACGATGCCATGTTTTATGTCTCCTACAATTATTTATCAAAATTATGCAATACTGTGATCGGCTTACCGGTGTCAGGAGCAGAACTAAATGATAGATACCACCCAGGTGCTTTACCTGCTGGATTTTGTATTAATGTATAGTTTGTTGTTGCAATTTGGAATACGTTTTCGACAAATACTAGTACATTCCTTGCCGCGCTTGGCGCTGGAAAGTTAGCATCGCCATTTACTAAAGGGCCAAACACTGTTTCACTTGCATCGCCATTTCCTAAATTTTGCTGAACAATTTCAGTTGGTTCTTTTTTACGTACTTCGCCCCAACTTCCGTTTGCATATATTTCAAAAGCATCAAAGTCTGTATTATATCTCATCATACCGTTTTCTGGAAATACTGCTCGTTCAGATGTACTACCAATTGGTACAACTACACTATCAATACCACCTAAACGGTTAATCCCGTTTATGTCATATTTTATTCCAGTACCTTTAATGTTTCTTAAATTAGTACTTTGTGCTTTTATCAATCTCATATTACACTTCCAAGTAACTTACTGTTGCAACTAAGTTTGTAGGTGACTCACCTACTGCTACAATTTTGTCGCCTGCTTCTAAAACAATTTTTTCACTATCAAAAGTAAATGTTTCTCCTGCAGGTAATTGTAATGAATTAATTACTTTATTTGTATCAGACTTTGCCGCACCGCTTGCTACTAGGTGTAAATCAAAATTTGATAGTCCGTGTTCTTGATGAACTGGATTTGGTGTATCAGTATTACAAACCATAATTGTCAAAACAGCATAAGATTTGCCGCCTGGGACAAGCAGTAAGTTTGTATCTGTACTTGCTATTGCTGTACTTGCTATGGCCATGTTTCTTTCCTTAAAATAACATGCTCAATAATAGAGCATTCTTTCTACTTATTATTTCTCCAGTAGTAGTGTTAGCATGTTTGAAGAACAAACCTGTACCACCTGTTTCCGGAGTTTTAACATAAAGTTTTAATCCGTCTGCTGGACCTGCTGGATCTGCTAGTGCATCATCAATCGCAGGAGTTGATGTTAGTGTCATATTATCAAGTACCTTAATACCTCCAGTACCTGGTGCTGACAAAACTAAATCTTGATCTGACGTTGTTGATTCAATCATGTTGTTTTGTATTCTAATATCTTGAATTTCAAATCTATCAGCAAATACTTTACCAACATTTACAGCATCAAGATCAAAGTTAATAACACTTTGTACTCCTGAAACTTCTCTATCTCTTACTTCAACAAATGATTTTGTTGTACTACCTTCTTCAATACGTCTTTGGAATGTACTTGTTAAGGCATTTACAATTTCGTCGTCGACATATTTTTTGTTTGGAATATGATCGTCATCTACAACACTACCTTCGTAGTTGTTAGTACCCGTTACACTTATAACACCTGTACCACTATTAATTAAGTACAAGTCTCCGCCGTTACTATCGATACTTACTGTTCTAATACCTACTAATGTATTTGCAAGATTTTTAAATACAAATCCTCCACTTACACTAGTGTCTGTTACTGGATCTGTCCATGTAAAAGTTTCGTCAAACACTATCTGAGCATCGGTTAATGTACCTCTATCAATTTGTAAACCTGCTGTGTTTAAAGTTATGCCTGTGCCACTTTCACCATAATTTACTGTAATAATATTATCTTGTACATCTAAATTAGTTGAATTAACTACTGTTTGTGAACCGCCTACAGTAATGTTTCCTGTAAAAACAACGTTTCCTTGTACAGGTCCTGTATCTAAAGTAATTGTCCCGCCAGGAGTTACTTTAATAATATAATCATTATTTGGTATACTTACAACACTTGCACTCATTTATATCACCTATATAGCAGTCAATATCATCAATGACTCTGTAGAATCATCTTGACATTCCCATGTAAATCTATTCCCATCGAAATCGACTGCTGTTCTGTTATGTACTTTCTTAATAATTTTTGGACTACTACCGGGAGCAATGCCAATAAGTGATGCTTCGAACTCTGCGCTCGGTGAAATTTTATTCACCAAGCGACAGATTCTTGTAATATTTCCAGCATCATTTGAACATAGGAACTTACCGTTACCGCGTTGAGTAACAATCTTACCTTCAATCAAACTCGTTCCGTCATGAAATCGAATTGGAATTGTAGGAGCCGCGTCAACGCCAGTTGCTCCAAAGTTCTTTTTATTGACTGGTCTACCCATGTTAGTCCTTATGCGTCATCTGTGAAATCATCATCATCTACGTTAGCAACGTCATCGTCGCCCGCTTCTTCCATACGCACAACGCCTGCTGAAGCCGCCGCGCCCATTTGATATGCTAATGATGTTCCTGCTAATGCGTTAGTTCCTGTTGCACTTGGCGCAACTACAGTAACTTTGCGTCCTGTAATTTTTGAAACTGTGTAAGTCTCTGCGTCATTGCCTAATACCATGATTGACATTTGTCCTGCTGTTAAAGCCGCTGGTAAAACACCAGTCTTTAGTGTACAAGTAAATTCAGTATCTGCCGCGCCTGTTTCAGCAACTACAAATCTTTTCGAACCTTTTTGCTTGATAATTGTTCCTTCTACTACGGCTGTACCGTTGTGGAATGAAACTTTAATTTCGTTTTTACCCGCAGTAGCACCTGCCGCCGCTGTTGTAAAATTTCTTTTGTTTAATGGTCTTCCCATTTGTTTCTCCTAAGTTACGTTCTAAGTAATACGCAGTGGGTCAATTCTGCATAAGTCCGCATCATACGGCACGATTATCGACACAAGTATTTATCAAATAAAAGTATATAGGAAAATTTGTCAAGAAAAAAGACACCGAAGTGCCTTTTTAAAATATAAGCAAAATAGGTAGGACTTGGTTACACCTACAAGCACGTACCTGAATACCATTCTAATACGTACAACCTAACCCCGCTAGTGACTGCGATGTGATACTGCGTATTTCTACTACAGCACCTGGGTACCACCCCTGGCTAGTCAAGTT
>Ga0115572_10000282_pt1 | contig 43778 bp, 42 predicted proteins | sample COGITO_mtgs_1206_FD_88681 | JGI IMG/M metagenome (GOLD analysis project Ga0115572, IMG submission 88681) | Pelagic marine microbial communities from North Sea - COGITO_mtgs_120607 | ecosystem: Environmental > Aquatic > Marine > Epipelagic | place: Germany:Helgoland, sampling site Kabeltonne... | reverse complement strand
ATTTTTTTTCATTATTTTTTGAAAGCTATGTTTTCTAGATCAAAATATGTGAAGAAACCATTTTCTCATGCATTATCGAAAAATAAAAAAAGGGAACTAGATTTCTCCAGTTCCCTAGCAACAGATATAATACCAACAACACAAATTATTCTTGGAAATAACATTTTATTCTTGAAGATAATAAGTTGTAAAAGAATCCAAATCTTCCCCAAAATAGTTCGACTTCACTCCCTTTGGCTCCAAAATTATTCAATACACCGAAAATTGAATTAATAAAAAAGTGTTTTATAAAGCCAGCACCTTTTTGTAAACCAAAGGTCCAAGCTCAAAACTAGCAGGCAACAAAGCTGTTTTTAATGGGCCCACTTTTTCTTGCATATCATTAGCTTTATAGACCAAGGCGCAATGAAGTAAGGCCATTGGCTCGCTTGTTTTACCATCTACATGATTTGTAATGGTTGACAGCGCCTGCTGCTTTTGGTTTAAAGCCAGTTGGGCCAATGCCAACAAGTGATAAGACTGCGGGATCGCCCTATTATCTACCTCTTTTTTGGCCAATTCTAATGCTTTTTGAGGATCAACCTCAACTAGGGCCATAATTTTATGCGTGTTGTACATTTCACCATACAAAGGGTTGTTTGCCAGGGTAAAAAACTTCTGCATATGCTCCTTACTTTGCACAAAATCACCTTGATAACTTGCCATTTCAGCCTTTAATAAATAATACTCTGGCACCTTGTGAATCTTCAATAAATGATCAATAATTACACTACCTTGGGTTGTATTATGTTCTTTGGAATATAAAATCCAAGCAATCCCTTTTTTTGCGAAGTGATGGTCTGCTTGCAAGGCAAGAGTCCTTAGATAGTGATCATAGGATTTTGCGATTTTGCCTTGGTGTCCATAATACGTTGCAATATTGGCATTGGCCCAAATTTTTAGAGAGGTATTATTTCTAGAATTTGCAATGCCCAGGGCTTTTTCCATGTATCCAATAGCTGCAGATACATCACCTTTGTGATCACTCCATTTAGAAATTCTAATGAGATAATCAAACTGATTTATATTTTCTAATGATTTTAATAATTGTTCTGCTTTTGCGTATGCACCTATCTCCAAATAACAATCAAACAACAAAAGCTGTGTTGCGTGTTTGTTTGAAATACCTGCATAACTCTCCTCTAACAATGCAATCGCATCTTTAAAACGGTGCTGGCTAATATAGTTTTTTGCCAAAGCTCTCTTATAACCGTCCTGTATTTTTACAGAAGAAACAGTAATGGCTTTTTTGTACACCTTTTCTGCATCTTTAAGGTATTGTATACCACCGCTTGTTTCAAAAAGTTTAGAATACGCTCCAGCGAGTGGCCCCAAGTCACCAACTCCGGTAGAATCTGCCCCTAACCTTTTGGACCAGAATTCTTTTTCTTGCACAGCTTCTGTGTAAGACTTTATTGGGTTTGCCTTTAAAAAAGCATTATAATCTTGTGGATTTGTTGCAAATCTAATATCTGTATCACCCCTGCCATCACAGGCTAGCAATAAAAGGCTTAAGCAAATACATGCAAATATGTTTTTCATGGTAAAATGATCAAATGTGTAAAGCCAACATTAACTATTAATTCATCATTACTGGCGCCTCTAAATATGGAAATTCACCATAGGTTCTTGTGCCTACAGACACATTATCTGATATGAGCAAAGGGCTGTCGTTTTCGCCATTAAACCTTTGGCCATCTTCACCTCCAAAAAGCAGCGTAAGAGAAATATCAATAACATCATCCTCTAAGGCTCTTCCAGTGAGGGCCAAACCTGTAGCAGGGTCATAATATACCGTTTGACCAACAGGGGCAACTTGAAGGGCGTCAAAATTTGCAAGTAATGTTGTAAAACCAGTAGCATCAAGACCAAGGATGTTTGTTTGGTAATTAACCGTATCTGGATCAAGCCCTAAGGCTACCGCATATACATCATGATAGGCCTCTAATTGGTTTTGAAAGGCTACTTGAAACAATTGTGTTTGCCCATCTTCACTTTGCAAAGTTGCTCTTAGAGAAGGAGGCACCTTATTATACAAATTCTTTACAGCGTCAGAGGCGCTAAAAACAGTATTGATAGCTGGGCGTCCCATACTGTCCTGTTGGTCATAAGTCCCGGAGAAATCTAAAGCACCATCACAAGGCTCACAAGATCCTCCACAGTCAATAGCCGTCTCATCTGCGTTTTGAATACCATCATCACAAGTAGCATCGTTTAATATATTTCCGTTATCGTCATCATCTACACATTGCACAAATACTAAAGAAGTAAAAATGGCAATTAATAATAGGTTTAATTTATATGTTTTCATAATCAGTGTATTAATGTGATATAATTATTGTTTTCTGCTTGTAGTTACCCAAATATTGTATGCATCTGGAGCAGATCCCACAGGCAGATAACCTTCTGCTATTGCTACATGAGTAGGCGCCGTTCCAAGCATAGAATTTGGCACCTCTACCACAATGGCCAATACGTTTAAATCTTCAAAGAAATCACTGGCATCTTGGGGTGGCAAAAAACCCTCTGGGGCAACTGCTCCACTACTCACCAAATTATATCGGTTAAAATCAAAATAAAAAGGATCACGTCTAGGGCCAGCATACACCTGCATCCCATTATTTGAAGTTGTCTCTACAGAGTCAATATCAGATACTTTCACAACTGTTCTTGTAGCTGTGGTAACAATACTGGTCTGGGCACCTGTCTGAAGAGGTGCTACAGGCCCAAAGAAATACATAGAATCTCCTCTTTTAATTGCTTGAATCACTAAATCTTCAACAAAATCTCCAGTATTATCTATATTAAAGGTAACAACTATGTCTTGGTCAAAGGCTGCATTGCTTGTTTGTTCCATAGGAGCGAGCGGTCCTTGCAAGGTAGCCACCAAAACAGTATTGTCTGGACTGTTCCCTTCAAAGGCAAAGAAATCTGCAATATCTGCAGAAGTTGCTGCTACATTTGGAGCATCAATATGATCTGCTGAAATCAAAAAAACAGAGAAACAGGCAAACCCTATTGCCCCTAGGACAGAAAATAGTTTTGTTTTTTTCATAATGGATTTAGTTTTTAAAAAATTATATTGTTTTCTTTACCCAACTAGTAACAAATGTACACCCACTAGTTTTAATAAAAAAGATACTTTTTAGTAAAAGTACTTTTGATATTTTATATGCCTATAAAGGTAAAATGTAATTTTTAAATGTAGCACATAAATGAACCCTTCTGCACAAGATTGGATAAAAAAATTTTTAAGCACCTATAAACAGGAGGTAATAGCATTACAGTCAACTTCAAAAGATGCCTTTTACAATCAGTTAAAAGCCACAGGCTTTTTATACGGAAATGCAAATAGTCTTATTATAAAACATGATATTGACCTTGTACTTTCTCACGCAGAATGCACCAAAGTTAACTTATTTCATGCCCTGCTTCACGTTGGCATCAACAACAATCCCTTGCAAACCCCTCAAGAGATAATTAGCACTATTGTTTTATATTATAAAGCCCTTGACAAAGCCAAAACAGGTTTTCTACAGGCCATTACTTTTTCTAACTCTGAAACTTCCAATCTTGAGAATATTTTATCCAAAAGACTCCAGGAAATTAACACTGTACATAAAACAAATGCGGTCTCTTTATTCACCTATGCACTACTGTATATTGATGTCTTAGGTTTTGAGCATTGGCTATCTGAGCAAATTGACAGTAAAGGGTTTATAAAAAACCTAGAACTTCAAACCATGCTGTGCTGTTTTAAATCACTAAATACAAAGCAAGAAAAAACAGAGTATGACAGCATGCTTATATCTCTTTTTGAAGCTACCCCTGAGTATAAAAATTCTCAACAAAGCCTAGAAACAGCAAATAGCATAGAGAATTTTAGTGGATTTTCTATCCAAGCTAGAACATATATTTTGGACCTTAGCACACTTGCGGTATGGGAGAATATTACCCTAGACCCCGAGGACCATACATATCTTAAAATATTGGCCAGTAGCCTCCAGCTAGACAAAAATACGGTCCAAAAAAGCATTGAGAACATAAAAGCATTCACATTAAATTCTACGCAAAAAGTAAGCCTGTTTGAGTATGCAACGCCAATCAAACAATTTTACACCCAATCAACAGGTACTGTCAAAAGACTTATTGTTAGAAATAAAGACAGATTACAAAAAGAATTACAAGAAAGTGGTGAATTATTAAAACTACTTGGAGTGTCTACCTACAGAGAATTATCAAAAGAAGAAAAAAACAAGGTAAAAGAACAGCTGTTGGATATCTGTAAAACGATTCCTTCATTGACCATCTTCCTGCTTCCTGGGGGTGCAATTTTATTGCCTTTACTGGTAAAGTTTATCCCTAAACTATTGCCCTCTGCTTTCGATGAAAATAGAGTGGATTAGCCTTTTTAATTAAAAATAGCAACTAGTAATTCCTTCAAAAGGTCTGCCTGAGGGGTGTTAGATGCCCCTACTCCTTTACTTTTTAAATCAATATCACGAATAGCACTAATAATTACACTCACCTTTTTCATCGGGTAATTACGGGCAGCTACTTGATAATCTTTTATAAAATAAGGACTCACACCTAAAGCTTTGGCCGCATTTGCTTTATTGGAAACAGCATGATACTTTAACAATTTAACAAAAAAGCTATACAGCAAAGAGACGGTCATAATAATAGGATTGTTCTTTGGGTTTTGTCCAAAATATTGAATGATCGCATAGGCCTTTTGAATGTTACGATCTCCAATAGCCTTTTGTAATTCAAAATTATTAAAGTCTTTACTAATACCTATATTTTGTTCTACAATCTCTGGCGTTATTTGATCGCCCGGCTTAACAATAAGCTTTAATTTTTGGAGTTCATTGTTTATTTTCCCAAGATCTGTACCCAAAAACTCTGTCAACATCAAGGAAGCTTTTGGGGTAATGGTATAACCTTTGCTAGCCAGTGTTGCCACTATAAAATCTGGAATTTTATTTTCATAGAGTTTCTTACTCTCAAACAAAACACCCGCTTTTTTAATAGCCTTACTTAGTTTTTTTCTAGCATCAAGTTTTTTGTATTTGTAGCAAATAACCAATACTGTAGTGGGTTGAGGATTCTCAACATAGGCTACCAAATTCTCAATAGTTCGAGAGAGCTCTTGCGCTTCTTTTATAATCACCACTTGCCTTTGGGCCATCATTGGGTAGCGTTTGGCATTACTTACAATATCATCTATAGTTACATCTCTGCCATATAACACCATTTGATTAAAACCTTTTTCACTCTCATCCAACACATTTTTTTCTATGTAGTTTGAAATGGCGTCAATATAAAAGGCTTCCTCACCCATTAAAAAATAGATGGGAGATATACTACCTTGTTTTATATTTTTTACAATTTCTTTTGCTTGTGCAGACATAAATAGAGGTGAAATGTTAGCAATTTAAACACAAGTTAAGTAGTTTTTGCAAAGCTAATCTTTCAATAAAGATTATTTTTACGGTATGCGGCAGCTCAACTTTAAGCAGTATTCATTTCGATTCAAAAATAGGGAAAACAAACCATTGATTTTTGATGTTGTTAGAAAAAAATTCATAGTCCTCACACCAGAGGAGTGGGTAAGACAAAATACGATACAGTACTTAGTCAAAGAGCTTCATATACCCCTATCTTTAATTAATGTTGAAAAACAAATCAAGTTACACGGCACCACCAAACGCTATGACATCGTAACGTTTAATCCAGATGGTAGTATATATCTTGTGGTAGAGTGTAAGGCAGATACTATTAAAATTTCTCAAGATGCCTTTGACCAAATTGCTCGTTATAATTTGATCCTTCAAAGTACTTTTTTAATGGTTACAAATGGTATAGATCATTATTACTGTAAAATGGATTTAAAAAACCAGCGATATTCATTTTTAGAAACTCTACCAGAATATCAAAAATAAACCTAGTATTTTTACACCCATGAAGGTAGCGATAGTCATACTCAATTATAATGGTAAAGCACTGTTAGAGCAATTTTTACCAAGTGTGCTTAAATATTCTCAACAAGCTACCATATATATTGCAGACAACGCCTCTACAGACACAAGTGTGGCCTACATACAAGAGCACTATAAAGCTGTACACCTTATTAAAAATAACCAAAACGGAGGCTACGCAAAAGGATATAATGACGCCTTAAAAGATTTAACACAAGACATATTTGTACTTTTAAACAGTGATGTAGAGGTTACTAAAGGTTGGCTAACCCCTATTTTGGAGGCATTTCAAAGCGCAGAAAATATAGCTGCAGTACAGCCTAAAATACTAGATTATAAAAACAAAGATTATTTTGAATATGCAGGGGCAGGTGGTGGTTATATAGATTTTTTAGGCTATCCATATTGTAGAGGACGTATCTTTAACACCTTAGAGAAAGATACAGGACAATTCAATGACTCCACCCAAATTTTTTGGGCTAGTGGGGCTTGTTTAGCGCTAAAAAAAGAAGCTTTTATAAAAGCGGGAGGATTTGACGAGGATTTGTTTGCTCATCAAGAAGAAATAGATTTGTGTTGGCGAATGCAACAACAAGGAGGAAGTATTCAATACACAGCAAACGCAACAGTGTATCATCTTGGAGGGGGCACCCTTGGTGCAGAGAATCCTAAAAAGACATTTTATAATTTCAGAAACTCTCTGCTTGTGATGTTAAAAAACAATACTCAAGCTGCTGTTTGGATAATACTTTTTGTTAGAATGCTTTTAGATGCATTGGCTGCTTGGCAATTTTTAATAGCAGGAAAACCCTCTCATTTTATTGCAATTTTTAAAGCACATCTTTCTTTTTATAGTCTTGCGCCTAGATTTTTTAAAAAAAGACACAAACACCCAAAAAAGATCGGGTACTATCAAATAAAATCTATTGTTTGGATGTATTTCATCAGAAAAAAAACTACTTTTATCGCATTAAATCAAAACAAAAAATAATACAAAACCAATTGCCAATGGCAATATTTTTAAATTTTGTTTGTTTTAAATACTAATAAAACCCAATTCACCATGAAAAAACTTCTTATCCTAGCCACTTGCGGAATGTTTCTATTTCCATCTTGTGTAACGTCAAAAAAGTATAAAGCACTTGAGTCCAACTACAAAAAAAATAAAGATTTATTAAACACCGCAACAGTGCTTTTAAATGCCTGTGATAAAGATAAAGCTGCAGCAATTGCTAGACTTCAATCTTTAGAGGAGCGTTTGGAAGATATGCGTAAAACAAATCAAGACCTTATTAAAACATCTCAAGACATGACTGTTTTAACAACAAAAGGAGCAACAAATCTTGAGAAATCACTGGAGAGTTTAAAAGAAAAAGATCTTAAAATATCAAGACTACAAGATGCACTTACCAAAAAAGATAGTGTAACACTTGCTCTTGTGACCAGTCTGAAAAAAGAAGTTGGTATCAACGACCAAGACATCGAGATTAATGTTGAGAAAAGTGTAGTATTTATATCCTTGAGTGATAAAGTGCTATTCGCTACAGGAAGCTACAATGTAACGCCAAGAGCTAGAGAAATTTTAGGAAAAGTTGCTACAGTTATTAACGGTAAGCCAGAATTTGAGGCAATGGTAGAAAGCCATACAGATAATGTACCATACACCGGTAGTGTTCTTCAAGACAACTGGGATCTGAGTGTAAAGCGTGCTACCTCTATTGTAAGGGTTTTACAAGACCTGGGTGTAAAGCCAGAACAATTAATAGCTGCGGGTCGTGGGGAGTACCTTCCACTGGTTGATAATGACACACCAGAAAATAGATCAAGAAATAGAAGAACGAAAATATTAATTCTTCCAAAAATTGATCAATTCTATAAAATGATAGAAGACGAGATGAAGAATATGTCTGAGGGGCAACCAGAAATGACACCTTCTGAAAACCAAGAGCAGACACCAGTAGAGATGGAAGAAAATACCCCAGAGCAGAAACAAGAAAACACACCTGAAGAAAAAAAGGACAATACTCCTAAAGGTTAAACAGGTCCAACCATAAATTAAAATCCCAACCTCAAGGTTGGGATTTTTTTTGGTTAGACACCTTTCAAATACTAAAAGGACACTACTTTATGGACTTATGTAAAAAAACCCTGTGTTATTGTCTAACACAGGGTTTCTAAATTTTAAAATTTAATTTATTTTTTCTTTGCAGTGGTTACTTTTTTGTTTTGAGTAACCGCTTTTTTTGTTGCTTTCACAGGCGCCTTGTTAATTTGTGTACTCCCCGTCTTTTTAGGAGACGGTTTTTTTATTTTTTTATCCTCAGGGGTTTTATCTGCGGCCTTGTTGGCATCTTCCTCGCTTTGTGGCTCAGAAAAGTCTGTAAATCCATTTTTTACCAAAAGGTTGTACCACTGCACCACTTTTTTGATATCACTAGGATACACGCGGTCCTCATCATAGTCTGGCAAAACCCCAAAAAAGAATTCTTCCAATTCTACTTTAGGTACTTTATGGCTAATGGTTTGTTTTCCATCTTCCTTGGTTGCAATCTTTTGAAATATTTCTCGAAGTGGCACCTCTTGAGTTAAGGTATAAATAGCGATTTCTGTAAGTAAACTAACGTTATGCCTTGCACTAACACTAATTATTTTTTGGTCTATTAAAGACGCTGCCAAAAAACCACTACGTGTTTGCTTGGTCATTTTATACAATCCTGGCTTTCCTGAAATTGATAATACTTTTTCTAAACTCATAATTATTGAAAAATAGTTAAGTGCGAGATGTTAAAATCTAATGATCAAACAACACTCTTTATTATTTGTATTTGTGCAAAGATGTTTTGAAATTTTTTGATACGCAACCCTTTAACGTTTCTTTTTAGCATTAGGAAAACGCATTCGGTAATCTGCAGTTGCTTTTCCTTTACTAATATTGGTTAACCTACCTTTTAGAATCCTCTTTTTTAGTGAAGAGAGTTTGTCTGTAAATAAAATTCCTTCAATATGATCGTACTCATGTTGTATAATTCTAGCAATAATACCCGAAAATTTTTGGGTATGCTTTGTGAAGTTCTCATCATAGTACTCTATGGTAATATCTGGCTTTCTGTAAACATCCTCACGTACATCTGGTATACTTAAACAACCCTCATTAAAAGCAAACTCCTCCCCTTGCTCCTCTAGTATAGTTGCGTTAATAAATGTTTTTTTAAATCCCTCTACCTGGGCTAGCTCTTGAGCATCCATTTGATCCTTATCAGCAAAAGGACTAGCGTCCACCAAAAACACCCGAATTGGCAAACCGATCTGAGGAGCTGCCAAACCTACTCCACTAGCGCCATACATGGTTTCATACATGTTTTCTAAAAGGGCCTCTAAATTAGGGTATGTCTTAGAGATATCTTTACATTCTTTTCGCAACACAGGATCGCCATAGGCCACAATGGGTAAAATCATTTTCTAATTATTTAGTATATAAAAATTGTTGTAAAATAATGGTAGCACTTATTTGATCAACAAGGGCTTTGTTTTGTCGTTGTTTTTTTTTCAAGCCACTGTCAATCATGGTCTGAAAAGCCATTTTACTAGTAAAACGCTCATCTACTCTCTCTATCACAATACTAGGAAATTTAACCCTAAATCCCTTAATAAAGTTTTGAATATTTCCCTCTATAGCAGATGGTGTACCGTCTTTTTGTGTGGGCTCGCCAATTATAATAGTATCTACCTTTTGCTCAGAAAAATAGTGACTTAAAAAAGGCATGAGTCCGTGAGTTTCAACCGTGGTAAGGCCAGAGGCAATAAGCTGTAACTCATCAGTCACGGCGATGCCTGTGCGTTTACTACCGTAGTCTATAGCAAGGATTCTTCCCATTTATAGTGCAAAAATAAAGGTTTATAGTATAGTATGCTAGATATGGTGTATTTAATCAATAGGGTGTTTATATTTGTATACTATAAAAAAAACCACAAGCAGAAAAAACGCCATGAAAGACCTTCAAAACACAATAGAAAAAGCCTGGGAAGACCGTTCTTTATTAAACCAACAAAAAACCATAGATGCCATTAGAGAAGTTGTGCGTTTGTGTGATATTGGTATACTGCGTTGTGCAGAGCCAACAAAAGAGGGCTGGAAGGTAAACCAATGGGTGAAAAAAGGAGTTGTTTTGTATTTCCCAATCCAAAAAATGGAAACCTTAGAGGCGGGTATTTTTGAGTATCATGATAAAATTCCTTTAAAAACAGGATACAGAGAAAAAGAAATTCGGGTGGTGCCAAATGCTATTGCACGCCACGGTGCCTATATAAGTAAAGGTGTTATTCTTATGCCTAGTTATGTAAATATTGGCGCATATGTGGATCAAGGCACCATGGTAGATACTTGGGCTACCGTAGGAAGTTGTGCTCAAATAGGTAAAGATGTTCACCTAAGTGGTGGGGTTGGTATAGGAGGCGTGCTAGAACCTCTTCAAGCTGCACCAGTTATCATTGAAGACGGTGCTTTTATTGGTTCACGATGTATCGTCGTAGAAGGAGTACGTGTAGAAAAAGAGGCAGTTCTGGGCGCCAATGTAGTGCTTACCATGAGTACCAAAATTATTGATGTTACTGGACAATCCCCAGTTGAAACAAAAGGAGTGATACCAGCGAGTTCTGTCGTAATACCTGGATCTTATACTAAAAAATTTCCAGCGGGAGAATACCAAGTACCGTGCGCTTTAATAATTGGTAAAAGGAAAGAAAGCACCAACAGAAAAACATCTTTAAATGATGCCCTACGTGAATATAATGTAGCTATATAAGAGCAAAATCCTTATATTTAGCATAGTAATTCTCTCTATGAAATCTCTTGTTTTTTTTTGTGTGCTATGGATGTTCACTCCAATGATTTTGGTGGCACAAGAAGTAGCTGTTTTTGCCCAATTTAACGGCCAGTATGATTATATAGCATTTGGAAATACTTTAAATACCGGAGAAAATACAGGTGCTGTACCACCAACACCCTGTGAGATTTTAACCTCCAGTAGTGCAAACTTTGAACTTCAAGCAGACCAACAAATCATTGCTGCATACCTGTATTGGGCTGGATCTGGAACAGGAGATTTTCAAGTAACACTAAACAATCAGCAAATTACTGCCCAAAGAACTTTTTCAGAAACCATCAGCAATGGATTGGTCTATTTTGCCGCTTTTGCAGATGTCACCACACTTTTACAAACAACTGGAAATGGCTTATACACCCTTGCAGATTTGGACCTTACAGATAGTATTGCTCCCTATTGTGAAAACACAACAAACTTTGGTGGATGGGCAATTACCGTTATTTATCAGGACAATACGTTGCCTTTAAATCAAGTTACGGTATTTGACGGTCTACAAAGTGTTTCTGCCACCAATACTAATCTTACCATCAATCTATCAAATATAAATGTACTAGACAACGATGGGGCAAAGATTGGATTTCTAGCCTGGGAAGGAGACCAATCACTATCTGTTAATGAAACACTTCAAATAAATGGAAATATTATTTCTAATCCACCATTAAACCCTGCAGATAATGCTTTTAATGGTACCAACAGCTTTACCCAAAATGAGGCTATATACAACATGGATATAGATTTTTATTCTATAGAAAATAACATAAGCCCCGGAGACACAAGCGCCGTTATTGACCTAACCTCTGGGCAGGATTTTGTGATGATCAACACCATTATAACGGTGTTAAATTCTCAATTGCCAGATGCCACTATAACTATAGATACCATTCAAGGAGGTGATATTTGTGGAGATAGAGATCTAGAAATTACCTATACAGTATACAATTTAAATTGCACAGACCCTCTTCCCGCCGGAACACCTATTGCTTTTTATGGAGACACCACACTTGTTGGGCAGAGTCAAACAAATGCTATAATACCTATTGATGGAGAACAAAGCAATACTATTACAATTACCATACCCTCTGAAATTGGAGCAGATTTTCAGCTCAATGTGTTTGTAGATGATAATGGATCTGGGGTAAGTACAGTGTATGAAATCATAGAAGACAACAACCAAGACACTGCTTCAATTTCACTTCTAGAACTCCCACAGCAAAGCGTGTTGCAAGATTTGGAGCTTTGTAATGTAATTCCTGGTTTACATTTTGACCTAACCCAAGGAGTTGTGCAGTCAGACAGCCAAGCACTACTTAGTTTTTATGAATCTGTTATAGATGCTACCACAAGTCAAAATGCTATTGTAAATCCAACCAATTATACAAACATTCAAAACCCGCAAGAGATTTTTGTAAGAGCAGACAACACCCAATGTTATCTTGTAGATTCTTTTACTATTTCGGTACTTGATTGCTCACTTGCAGATGCAACCATAATAATTAACAGCCCTTTGAACATCTGTAGAGAAGAATCTCTAAAGGTGCACTACACGGTTTATAACACCCTTGGCACTGCCCCTTTACCAAGCAATACCCCTATTGCATTTTACATTGACGGGCAACTTGCTGCACAAACGCAAACTCAAGATGTTATTGCTACTGGAGCTAGTGAAGATGGTTTTATTGAAATTGCATTGCAAGACGCTATTACAAATAGTTTTATTTTTCTGGCTGCTGTAGATGATACAGGCACTACCCAAGGCATCGTTGAAGAACTCAATGAAACCAATAATCATTTTATAGCACCAGGTGAGTTTCTAACCATAGACCCTATACCACCACTTTCAAATTTACTATTGTGTAATGAAGGCTTTCATAGTGCTGTTTTTGATCTTACGGTACAAAATGAGTTAATTTCTACAAATACAGAGGATATAATAAGCTTTTATACCTCCCAAGAAAATGCACTGTCAAGCACCTTTGCCATTGCAACCCCCTCAAGCTACCAAAGTTTAGCAATGGTGCAAGAAATTTTTGTACGCCTGGACACGGCTGTTTGCTTTGCTGTGAGTTCTTTTTGGATTTCCACAGAAAATTGTCCACCTTTTGTTCCTCAAGGCTTTTCTCCCAATGGAGATAGTATTAATGATGTATTTGAGATTTCAGGATTACTAAATATCTATGAAAACTTTGAGCTTAAAATATATTCTAGAGAAGGTACATTAATCTACAGGGGAGGAAATTCACAAGGCTTCTGGAACGCCATTCCAAACACAGGTTTGTTGTATGAAAAAAAACTTGTTCCTGTTGGCACTTATTATTATGTGCTACTATTAAATGACCCATTGTGGCCAACTCCAATTATTGGCTATGTATATGTAAACTACTAAGCAATCTTTTACCTACCATGTATGGTTTAGTTCAAAGGTTTAGTTTTAGGTATTGTTTTGGGGTAATTTTAAGGAATTGATAGTCTTATTTGGCTATTTTTGCCAGTGTATGAAGTTTAACATTGTTTCAAATTTTACACCCACGGGAGATCAACCACAGGCAATTAAATCATTGGTTGATGGTATTAAATCAAAAGAGCAATATCAAACACTTCTTGGAGTAACAGGAAGTGGAAAAACCTTTACTGTAGCAAATGTGATTCAAGAGGTAGAAAAACCAACCCTTGTTCTAGCACACAATAAAACCTTAGCAGCACAGCTATACTCTGAGTTTAAACAGTTTTTTCCAAACAATGCTGTTGAGTATTTTGTTTCCTACTATGACTACTACCAACCTGAAGCATTTATTCCATCAAGTGGGGTTTACATAGAGAAAGATCTCTCTATTAATGAAGAAATTGAAGTAATGCGTTTGAGTACTACCTCATCCCTACTCTCAGGACGGCGTGATGTTATAGTAATCGCATCTGTATCTTGCCTATACGGTATTGGTAATCCAGTAGAGTTTCAGAAAAACGTAATTTCACTTGAAAAACAACAGGTAATTTCTAGAACAAATTTATTACACAAACTTGTCCAAAGTTTATACTCAAGAACAGAAGCAGATTTCAATCATGGTAATTTTCGAATCAAAGGAGATACCGTAGATATATTTCCCGGATATGCAGACAATGCCTTTAGAGTCCACTTTTTTGGGGATGAAATTGAAGAAATTGAAGCCTTTGATCCATTAAACAACAACGTTATTGAAAAATATGAGCGGTTAAATATTTATCCCGCTAATATGTTTGTAACCTCTCCAGATGTACTTCAAGGTGCTATCAAAGAAATTCAAGATGATTTGGTAAAACAAGTTGACTATTTTAAGGAAATAGGCAAACATCTAGAAGCAAAACGTCTAGATGAGCGCACTAATTTTGATTTAGAAATGATAAGAGAATTAGGCTATTGTAGTGGTATTGAGAACTACTCTCGCTATCTAGATGGGCGTCTTGCTGGAACAAGACCCTTTTGTTTACTAGACTTTTTCCCTGATGATTTTTTAATGATTGTTGATGAATCTCATGTTAGTGTCCCTCAAGTAGGTGCTATGTATGGTGGTGACAGATCTAGAAAATTGAACTTGGTAGAATACGGCTTTAGGCTCCCCGCTGCCATGGACAACAGACCTTTAAAGTTTGAAGAATTTGAAGCCATGCAAAACCAGGTTATCTACGTGAGTGCTACCCCTGCAGATTATGAGTTAGAAAAATCTGGTGGTGTGTATGTAGAACAAATTATTAGACCCACTGGGCTATTAGACCCGCCCATAGAAGTAAGACCAAGTCTTAATCAAATAGATGATTTACTTGAAGAAATACACAAACGTATTGAGCTAGATGAGCGTGTATTGGTTACTACATTAACCAAACGCATGGCAGAGGAACTTACCAAATACATGGACCGTGTAAACATACGGTGTCGTTATATTCATAGCGATGTAGACACCTTAGAGCGTGTAGAAATAATGCAAGATTTACGCCTTGGATTGTTTGATGTTTTAGTGGGTGTTAATTTACTTAGGGAAGGACTGGATTTACCGGAGGTGTCACTTGTGGCTATATTAGATGCAGACAAAGAAGGTTTTTTAAGAAGTGAGCGATCCCTTACCCAAACCGTTGGTCGTGCTGCCCGAAATTTAAATGGAAAGGCCATTTTATATGCAGATAAAATAACAAAGAGCATGCAAAAAACTATGGACGCCAGCCAGTATCGTAGAGAAAAACAAATAGCCCACAATACCAAGCAAGGCATTACACCAATGGCCATTAAAAAGAGTTTTGAAAATTCTTTGACCAAATCAAAACAAGAAGCTTATGCCTTTGATACAAAAGACTCTCTAGCGGCTCCAGAACCACAGGGGCAATACCTAACAAAACCACAGTTAGAGAAAAAGATACGAGATACCAGAAAAGCCATGGAGAAATCTGCTAAAGAATTAGATTTTTTAATGGCAGCAAAACTGAGAGACAAAATAAAATCATTGCAAAAAACCGTAGAAGAATTAGTGTAACTATAGGTACAGATTTTGAGCATTCATTTTTCAAGAATTAAGAGGTAAACTGGCAACACTTCTACTTTTAAACTTGCGCTCAAAACCTTACATTTGTACAAAACGTAATACCCATGTTAAAAGCAGGAGTTCTAGGTGCTGGACACTTAGGAAAAATACATTTAAAATTACTTCAACAATCCACCAAGTACACCTTGGTTGGTTTTTATGATGCCAATCAACAGGCGGCTGAAGCCATAGAACAAGAGTATGGTTATAAAAGTTTCCCAACCATGGAGGCTCTTATACAGGCCTGTGATATGATTGATGTTGTAACCCCAACAATACATCACTTCAAGTGTGCAGAAAAAGTAATAACAGCGGGTAAGCATTTATTTATAGAAAAACCCATAACACATACTGTTACAGAGGCAGATATGATTCGTGATTTGGCGAAAAAACATGGTGTTCGAGGACAAGTTGGTCAAGTAGAGCGTTTTAATCCTGCTTTTATGGCTGTAAACCATATGATAGACAAACCCATGTTTATTGAAGCCCATAGATTGGCCGAATTCAACCCTCGGGGCACAGATGTTTCTGTGGTGTTGGATTTAATGATACATGATATAGATGCTATTTTAAGTGTTGTGAAAAGTGATGTGAAAAAAGTACATGCAAGTGGCGTTTCTGTTATTAGTGAAACACCAGATATTGCCAATGCGCGTATTGAGTTTGAAAATGGATGTGTTGCCAATCTCACGGCCAGCCGTATCTCTATGAAAAAAATGAGAAAAGCTAGGTTTTTTCAAAAAGACGCTTACATCTCTGTTGATTTTTTAGAGAAAAAATGTGAAGTGGTAAAGATGAAAGATGCCCCAAAAACCCCAGATGACTTTGCCATGGTGTTGACCAATGCAGAAGGTATTAAAAAACAGATTTATTTTGATAATCCACAGGTGGCGCCTAACAATGCTATTTTGGATGAACTTGATAGTTTTGCAGATGCAATACAAAATAACACAACCCCCCAAGTCACATTAACACAGGGTGCTGAGGCATTGCGAGTTGCGATGATGATCATTGAAAGTTTTAAAACACTATAACAATAAAGGACATAATAGTTCCATTAATAAAATCGATTAATACTTATATTTTATGAAAAACGTAGCAGTAATTGGAGCCGGAACAATGGGAAATGGTATTGCCCATACTTTTGCACAAAATGGTTATAAAGTTCAATTAATAGACATTTCAAGGGCCTCTCTAGACCAAGGCTTGGCTACCATTGCCAAAAACCTTGACAGAATGGTCGCTAAAGAGAAAATATCTGAGCAGGATAAAGAAAATACCCTCAATAACATCACCACTTTTACAGATCTTAAGACCGGTGTAGAGTATGCTAGTTTGGTAGTTGAAGCAGCTACAGAAAATCTTGATTTAAAACTAAAGATATTTAAAGATCTAGAAGTTTTTTGCCCAGATGATACCATCATGGCCAGTAATACCTCATCCATTTCTATTACAGAGATTGCAGCGGTGACTACCAGACCAGATATGGTCATTGGAATGCACTTTATGAATCCAGTACCTATAATGAAATTGGTTGAAATCATCAAAGGATATAACACCAGCGACCAAACATATAACACCGTAGCAGATATTTCAAAAAAACTCGGGAAAATTCCTGTAAAGGTGAATGATTATCCAGGTTTTGTGGCCAATCGTATTTTAATGCCAATGATTAATGAGGCCATAGAAACTCTTTACAACGGGGTAGCTGGTGTGAAAGAAATAGATACCGTTATGATGTTAGGAATGGCTCACCCAATGGGACCATTAGCCCTTGCAGATTTTATTGGTCTTGATGTATGTCTTTCTATATTGAATGTTATGCACGACGGATTTAAAAATCCAAAGTACGCACCATGCCCGCTTTTGGTCAATATGGTCATGGCAGGCAAACTAGGTGTAAAAAGTAAAGAGGGCTTTTATGATTATACCAACAATAGAAAAGCTGTAGATGTTGCTCAAATGTTCTGTTAACACAGTAGTAATTTATTGAATATATGGCAGATATAAAACCTTTTAAAGCAGTGCGCCCCACAAGGGATAAAGCGGGCCTTATTGCTGCAAGGTCTTATGATAGTTATACCTCTAAAGAAAGAGAAGCCAAGCTAAAAGAAAATCCTTTTTCTTTTTTACATGTAATAACTCCAGGCTATAAATACTCTCAAACACTTGAGGGCGAGAAGCGTTACAACTTGGTGCGCAACAGGTACCAAGAATTTAAAGAAGATGGAATATTGATTACAGAAAACTCGCCTTGCTTCTATATTTATAAAATTGTAAATCAAAACCAAAACGAGTTTAAAGGCATCATAGCCGCTGCAAGCACAATAGATTATCAAAAAGATGTTATAAGAAAACACGAACAAACGCTAGAGTACAAAGAAGAGATTTTTGTAAAATATCTTGATACCGTTGGCTTTAATGCAGAGCCTGTCTTACTTACCTACCCAGATAATGATGCATTGGCAGGTGTTATTTCTTCAGTAATGCAAAATAGAGCTGAGTATGAATTTACTACTACCAATAAAGATACCCATTACCTTTGGCCATTGAGTGAGAAAGAGCTGGTGACTCAAATTTCAGAACTATTTAAACAAATACCTACCCTCTATATAGCAGACGGGCACCATAGAAGTTCTTCTTCTTTTTTGTTGGCACAAAAGTTGGCTCAGCAAAACAGCAAGCACACTTCAAAAGAAGCCTACAATTATTTTATGAGCTTTCTTATTCCAGAAAGCGATTTAAAAATATTTGAATTCAATAGGCTTATCAAAGATTTAAATGGGCTAAGCAAAGAAGAGTTTTTAATTAGGTTGGATTTTTCATTTAGAATCGAAAACAGAGGACAACATTTTTACAGGCCTACAAAAAAACATCATTTTAGCATGTACCTAGATGGTGACTTCTACTCACTCTACCTTCGTAAAGACACATACCAAATAAGCAATGCACTACAGGCACTGGATACTCAAATTTTATACAAACTAATTTTTGAACCAATTTTAGGTATAAAAGATGTAAGAAATGATACTAGAATTGAATATACAGATGGTAAAAATGACATGGCGTTTGTAAAAACACTCGTAGATACAAAAGAATTTGAAGTTGGATTTGGCATGTTACCTGTTACCACCCAGGAGATGAAAAAAATAGCAGATGAGGGATTAAAAATGCCTCCTAAGAGCACTTTTATAGAACCAAAACTAAGAAGTGGTATTACTATTTATGAATTTTAAGTGATAGTAAATACTGGAAAAATCTGGCGCAAACACCCGCTATAAACCACACAAATGAGTATTTCAGAGAACATAAAAAAATATCAAGATGCACTTCCTAATAACACAACACTAGTTGCCGTTTCTAAAACCAAACCTGTGAGTAGTTTGTTGCAAGCATACAATGCTGGTCAAAGGGTCTTTGGTGAAAATAAAATACAGGAAATGGCCTCTAAATGGGAAGAAATGCCCAAAGATATTCAATGGCACATGATTGGACATGTACAAACCAACAAAGTAAAATATATGGCGCCTTTTGTTGATTTAATACATACCGTAGACAGTCTTAAATTACTGAAAGAAATCAACAAACAAGCCGCCAAACACCAAAGAGTAATTAAGTGCTTATTGCAAATTAAAATAGCAGAGGAAGAACACAAATTTGGTTTAAAAGAGGAAGATGCATTGCAATTACTAGACAAAAATATTCAAGCAACACTGCCACATGTTTCTATCGTTGGGCTTATGGGAATGGCAAGTTTTACAGATAATAAAACACAAATAGAAAAAGAATTTAAAACATTAAGCATCCTACATCAAGAGTGTATTAAACAACACCCGCAATTATCTGTCTTAAGTATGGGAATGAGTAGTGATTACACCTTGGCATTAAACCATGGAAGCACCATGGTACGTATAGGAAGTTCTATTTTTGGAGCTAGAAATTATTAGCAAGCACTTAGATATTGGAATACGCAATTTTAGACATAGAGACCACCGGAGGAAAGTATAATGAAGAGGGCATTACAGAAATTGCAATCTATCGTTTTGATGGAGATAAGGTGATAGATCATTTTGCAAGTCTTGTAAATCCTGAAATACCAATACAGCCCTTTGTGGTGAAACTCACAGGAATTAATAATAAAATGCTACGCACAGCGCCAAAATTTCATGAAGTCGCAAAACGCATCATAGAAATCACACAAGATGCAGTGTTAGTAGCACACAATGCACAATTTGATAATAGAATTCTAACCACAGAGTTTGACAGGTTAGGCTACAACTTTGACAAGAAAACACTTTGCACTGTAGAGCTAGCCAAACAACTCATGCCAGATATGGCCTCCTACAGTCTGGGAAAACTAGTTCAAGCCTTAGGCATACCCATTGTAAATAGACATCGCGCTGGTGGAGATGCACTGGCTACCGTAGAACTCTTCAAGTTACTTTTACTTAAAGATGCTAAAAAAGAAATGCTACAACAGCATATTAAAGTAAATCCTAGGAGAAATATAGATTCAAAATTACTAGCGCTAATCAAAGCTGCGCCTACAGATATAGGGGTTTATTATATGCATCGAGAAGATGGTACTATTATTTACATTGGAAAAAGTAAAAACATACAAAAAAGGCTGACCCAACATTTCACAAACGACAATAGAAAATCTAAAAAAATACAACAAGAGGTTACAGCCATAAGCTATGAAAAAACCGGAAATGAACTTATTGCACTTTTAAAAGAAAGTGAAGACATAAAACAACTCAACCCAAAATATAATAGAGCGCTGAGAAAAAGAGCCTTTAATGCCCAACTTACATCCTTTGTAGACAAAAAAGGATATATAAATTTAAAGATTGAAAAGGTAGATGCTCGTAAAAAAGCCATTACTACTTTTAGTAGTCTTCAATCTGCCAAGAAGCATCTTGAAAACATTATTGGTAAATATGCTTTATGTCAAAAACTTGGGGGCTTGCAAAATGTAGATAAGGCCTGTTTTAGTTACGAAATAAAAGAATGCCTTGGAGCTTGTATTGATAAGGAGCCACCAAATAGTTACAACAAAAAAGTAAGCGAGTTTTTAAACAACTACAGTTATCAAAACCAACATATGCTGGTCATTGACAAAGGTAGAAATACTCAGGAGCGCTCTGTTATTCTAATAGAAGAAGGAAGCTATAGAGGGTTTGGATATTATACATTAAATCATCAAATTACCAACCCAGAGATTTTAAAATCTATCATAAGGCCTATGGATAACAACAGGGATGCGCAACACATTTTACAGTCTTACCTTAGAAAACGAAAAGTGATTAAAATTATAAATCTAGAGGTAAACCATAAAAGTTAATAGAAACTTCTGTACATTTAACAGAGTAAAATTAAAAAATTGACTACCAATAATTTAAAAAATAAATTACACACCATCATCTATGAGGCAGACACGCCCATGGGTAAATTGTTTGATGTTGTGCTACTTATTTTAATAGTAGTTAGTGTACTACTGGTGATGCTTGAAAGTGTTACTTCTATAGACACTCATTATCATGACTTTTTATATTTTGGAGAATGGATCATTACCATATTCTTTACCATAGAATATATCCTTAGAATCATTACTGTTAAAAAGCCCTCCACCTACATATTTAGTTTTTATGGTGTTATAGATCTTCTCTCCACCATACCACTGTATTTATCATTTATTCTAGCTGGAAGTAATGCATTATTGGCAGTGAGAGCACTGAGGTTATTAAGGGTTTTTAGAATCCTGAAAATTACCCGTTATATGGGTGAGGCAAACAAACTAAACAAAGCACTTCGTGATAGTAAACCTAAGATATTAGTATTTTTATTTGCTGTACTTATTTTGTCAATTATTGCGGGTACTATCATGTACCTGGTGGAGGGAGAAGAAAGTGGTTTTGTAAGTATCCCCATAAGTGTATATTGGTGTATTGTTACTCTTACCACTGTAGGTTTTGGAGACATTGCTCCTATTACCCCTCTTGGGCAGTTTATAGCCGCTATTATTATGATTATGGGGTATGGGATAATTGCAGTTCCAACGGGTATTGTTAGTGCAGAATATGCTAGAAAAAAAGTACCTGCAGTACATGACCCAGAGTATATTCATACAAACACCCAGTCTTGTCAAAACTGCAATGAAGATAACCATAATGACCATGCAGAATTTTGTCATAAATGTGGTACAACCCTTCTCGAGGAAGATTCTAAAGTCTAATGTCCAAAAAACCGTTACTTATATGCGTTGTGGGTGCTACTGCCATTGGAAAAACTAGCCTAAGTATAGCATTGGCTACTGCTTTTGATACAGAAATTATATCGGCAGATTCTAGACAGTTTTATTCATTAATGAAAATAGGCACAGCGGTACCCTCTACCCAAGAACAAGCAGCAGCTGTTCATCATTTTATTCAGCACAGAAGTATTTTTGATCCCTATAGTGTTGGAGATTTTGAGAAAGAGGCCCTCTTACAATTAGAAGCTCTCTTTAAAAAGAAATCTATCGCAATACTTGTGGGCGGCTCTGGGCTGTATGTAGATGCTGTAATAAATGGCTTAGATCATTTCCCTGATGTCCCCAAAGAAATAAGAGAAGCGTTAAACTTCCAATTAAACAAAGAGGGTATACAGGTGTTACAACAAGAGCTGATGGATGCAGATCCAATGTATTACAAAACAATGGATATAGAAAATCCCAGAAGAATAATAAGAGCCCTAGAAATATATAGGACAACTGGCAAACCCTACTCTAGTTTTTTAAAAGCTAAACCTGCCAATAGAAATTTTGAGACCCTTTATATAGGCCTTACCGCAGAGAGACAAGTGATCTATCAACGAATTAATAAAAGGGTAGATATTATGTTAGAAAATGGGCTTTTACAGGAGGTACAACAACTTATTGCACACAAAGATTTAAATGCCCTACAAACCGTAGGCTACAGAGAATTATTTCAATATTTTGAAGGAAAAATCACGCTAGAAAAAGCTGTTGAAGAAATTAAAAAAAACACCAGGCGCTTTGCAAAAAGACAAGGTACCTGGTTTAGAAAAAACCAACAGATACATTGGTTTGACTATACCAGTAAAAGTGATGATATAGTTGATTTTATAAAAGAAAAAAACGCCCTATAACAGGGCGTTTTTTTACACTTACGTATGTGTTTATGTTAAATATCAACTTCACTTTTAACAACCAAACGAAATCCTTCACCGTGAATGTTTATAATCTCTACATCATCTTCTTTATTGAGATATTTACGAAGTTTGGCAATGTATACATCCATACTCCTTGAAGTAAAGTAATTATCATCTCTCCATATCTTTATAAGCGCAAGCTCCCTTGGCATTAAATCATTTTTGTGCAAGGCTAGTAATCGCAACAACTCATTTTCTTTTGGAGAAAGTTTTACAGGATTTTCTTTATGGAAAGTTAAAAATCTTAGCTTAGAGTTTAAGAAAAAATTTCCTATTTGAAATTCAAACTCTTTACTATCTGCTATAGAATCTTTGGCTTTACGCTGCATGATTGCTTTGATTTTCATAAGAAGAACCTCACTGTCAAAAGGTTTGTTTAAGTAGTCATCTGCTCCTACTTTATAGCCTTTTAAAACATCTTCTTTCATTGCTTTTGCCGTTAGAAAAATAATAGGCACATCTTGATTTTTTTCTCGTATTTCTTTGGCTAGGGTAAACCCGTCTTTATAGGGCATCATTACATCTAAAATGCAAAGATCATAATCATCCTTTTTAAATTTTTCAAAGCCTTCCATACCATTTTTAGCATGTATGACATTATAGTCATTCATGGTAAGATAATCCTTAAGGACTGTCCCAAAATTTGGATCATCCTCTACCAGTAGTATTTTTTTGTTTTCTGTTTCCATACGTTAAGATATTAAGTGTAATTTAATTATAAATGTGCTTCCTTTTTCTTGTTCACTCTCAATGGTGATTTTTGCACCATGATCATCAAGTATTTTTTTTACGTAAGATAACCCTAGCCCATGGCCTTTCACGTTGTGTATATCACCGGTGGGTACGCGGTAAAACTTATCAAATATTTTATTTTGTTCGGCTTTACTCATACCAATGCCCTGATCTTGTATTTTGATAATAACTTTATCTTTAGTGCTTTGGGTACATATATCAATTTTTGGTGCCTCTTCAGAGTATTTTACCGCGTTATCTAAGATGTTTACTATTACATTAGTTAGATGTGGTTCATTAACAAAAACATCTGTTTTTAATGCTCCAAAATGCGTTTTAACATATCCTCCATTATCTTCAACAATAAGACTTATATGTGATACAGAATCTTCTATGATGTGATGTATATTAAAATGGTCTTTGGGTAAATTAAGTTCATTTTTTTCTAAACTAGAAATACGCAATACATCTTCTACTTGGCCCAACATCCTTGCATTTTCATCCCGAATCATCTTCAAATATTTTGCAAAGAAAACTTCATCTCCCTTCACTTTTGGATTTTTGAGCGCATCTAAAGCCAGACCAATGGTCGCAATGGGAGTTTTAAACTCATGAGTCATGTTATTTATAAAATCATTTTTAATTTGAGCAATTTGTCTTTGTTTTACTAGTTGACTCAAAGCACTATAAAAAGCAATAAAAATAACACTAGTAAAACAAAGTGATAACATAGACATACCAAAAATAGTAGACCAAACATCACGCTCTTGTTCATAAAAATTCACGTACAATTGATATCCCTTGTTAATGTCATTATCCTCAAAAAGTGGAACTCTAAAGGTTGTCTGGGGAGAAATTTCAAATTTCTTGGAACGAACTTTAGTAGCCAAATTATTACTATACACTGCAAATTGAAATTTTGACTTCACACCCCTGTCCTCTAATTGTCTAGAAATACTTTCTTGTATCTCTTTTGATGTTACCCTAAGGTGCAAAGGAGTATTTGCAGATATATTTGCAAACGCATTTTCAAATTGTATTCTTTCATAGTCTTTTAATCTGGCAAAAGACTCCGTATTTATAGTTTTATTGGTAGAACCATCCACATTTTGTAAAACTTTTTTGATCTTAGTTTTACTAATAACTTTTTTGAAAACAATACTATCAATGTCTGTATCTAGAAAACTTGTGGATAATTTATAATCTTCTTCTAGAATTCCGTCAGAGAATATAAAAGAGTTGTTGGTTTTATCAGTGTTTATTTTATAGATTAATTCACTAATACTGATACTCTCTGGGGTACCGGCTTCAGATAAAACATCACTGTATATGGTGTAGTATTTTTCAATTTCTTTTAATTCAATCTCCTCAGAGGTATTGACTAACACTTGCCTTACGTTAGAAATAAACTGAGTTTCTTTATTGTCGTAAGAATTAGAAATCCAGTACCATTGAACAAAAATAATCCCAAGCAGAGAAAGCGCCATTAGGCCTACAAGCAAGCTAAAGATTTTCTTATCCATAACTCAAAAGTAAGATTTTAACAAATAGCCGTTCTTGTGTTTAACTTAATAATAACAAAAAAACTAGAGATTTGAAATACAAGTACTTAGAAGTGTTTTATGAACTTTTTGAACTTGGTTTTTTGTGCTTGCAAAATCTATGTTTTCAATAACATAACTAGCCATTGGAATTTTCTTTTCATCTTCCCACTGGTTTTCCATACGCTGCTCTACACTAGTGAGTGAGGTGTTGTCTCTAGCGAGCACCCTTTCTATCTTTAATTTTGTGGGAGCAGTAACTAAAATAGTAGCATCACACATCGCAAAACCTCCATTTTCAAACAAAATAGCAGCTTCTTTAATACAATAAGGAGCATCCTGCTTTTGTGCCCACTGCTTAAAATTAATGTGCACCTGGGGATGAATAATAGCATTTAAACCCCCTAACAAAGCTGGATCATTAAAAACAAGTTGAGCTATATACTCTCGATTAGGTAATTTATTGGAGTAAGCCTTTTCTCCTAGTAATGCAATTACTTTTGCCCGAACTACTTTAGAGGATTCTAAAATCTTTTTCGCCTGAGTATCTGCAATATATACAGGAACTCCCATGGCTTGAAAAAGCTTTGCTATGGTAGTCTTACCACTACCTATACCCCCTGTAAGTCCAACGATTTTCATTTAAATATCAATAAATCTATTTTTTTTGTTTCCATTTCAACACCTGTAATATTTGCAGGCATCTGCTGTACCACTGGTATCAAAAAGTTATCTTCTCTATCTCTTGAGTTGTAGTCACAAATAATTGTAAAATCTTCTAGAGTTATTTCATTAAACCTATCTACTGGAACATTAAAAGCAATCCTAATACTTGCTGGAAGTAATTTAAAATTCCCCTGCGATGGTTGGTTTATCATAGTTACAGGAACCATAAGTATTTTTTGAGAAAACTCAGACACGTTTTGAGATATAGTTACTGTCTTTGGAGAAATTGTAGCTGTAGCATTTGATATACTTTCTACAGAAATAGCCTGCCTGAAAGATGCTGAAATATCAAAAAGCTCTAGAGGGGTTGTTGTAATAGAAACAATAGTATCCAACAGTTGTTTAGAACCTGTAATAGTAACAGAGTCAGGCTTTATTTGTAATGGACCCATAGCATCAAAACCAACATCATAAGAAATAGAAACCTGCCCTAAGATTGGAACCTTCTTAAAGCTTAGCGGCTCAAGAGTTATCATAAGCTCTGGCAATGAGAGCTGGGTTACAAAACCATCATCTACCACTTGGTTTAGTATAAGTTTTTCTAGCGTAGCACCATCTACCCTAGCTGTGTTTGTAGTCTCGTTAAAAAAGGCGCCAACATCAATTTTTATAATTGGCTTTTTGAAAACATAACCTAAAAACTCAAATCTTGTGGCATTTACATTAAAAGAAAAGTCTTGAATGGTATTTTCGTCTAACATATACCCTTGTGGTATATTAACAAAGCTTATTGTGGCACCAACAGAGGCAACATCTTGTTTAGAAAACTTTGTTAACATCCAAAAAACAGAAGCAAGAAACAAAAAGACAATAAAGGCTTTGAGTTTTGAATTCTTGAATGGATTTTTAAATGTTTTTGCCATAATAAAAATGCTTGCTGTAAATTACTTAAAAAATAATTTTGGAAACTGTTTTTGGGGATCTTTTTCAAGCCAATGTATAAAGATAGTTGCTTTTAAAAACCCATAACCATACCCAAAAAACTGAATAAACATGGCTAAAACTGCCATAAAACCAATACTCAAATTTTTGGTCTTTATACTTGCATCTGTAAGTATAATAGCCACATAACTAACCAAAGGCAATAAAAATAGCCAATGGTAAAATATCCCCAGAAATAAGCTGGCAACAGTAAAACCAATAAATAGTGTTGGCAGCCAAAAGGTAATCTTAGCGCCTTGAGGATGCCATTTATTTAATATTGGGCGTACCAGACCAAACTTTTTAACCTGCACCATAAAACTACTCCAAGACACTCTGCGTTTATGAAACACTGCAATATTTGGCACAAAAGCTGTGTTAAATCCTGCTTGTGCAATGCGGTGGGATAAATCTGGATCTTCACCTGGATGAATTTTAGCAAACCCTGATGTGGCCTCAAAGGCTTTTTTGGAGATGCCCATATTGAAACTTCTTGGCTCAAAATGTTGTACTGCTTTTTTACTGCCTCGAATACCTCCGGTGGTAAAAAAAGAAGTCATGGTATAGTTAATTGCTTTTTGTAACCTAGAAAAGCTATGATGAGCGGCATCTGCGCCTCCAAAACAATCTACATAACTGTGGGTTAAAAATGTACTCACATGGCTCAAATAATCTGGGGGTACTAACACATCACTATCTAGAATAATAAAGTAATTTCCTTTGGCATGTCTCATACCAAAGTTTCTAGAATCTCCCGGGCCAGTATTAGGTTTTTGATAATAGGAAATATCTAAAGCATCTTGATATCTTTCTACAATTTCAGAGCAGCCAAGGGTAGATCCGTCCTCAATGATAACTATTTCAAAGGGGTTGCCACAGGTAAACCCCTTAAAACTCTCCAGCAATTCTTTAATCTGGTTTGGTCTATTGTAAACTGGAATGATAAATGAAAATTGTATCATTTTGTAAAGTTAATCAAAAAAACCACCTCAACTTTCGTTAAGGTGGCCTAAGAAATTGTATAGATGTGGCTACTCTTTAGTAAAGGTATCCATCACCTGATCACTTACACCCATATTAGAGAAACCACCATCATTAAACAGGTTTTGTAAGGTAACACGTTTGGTTAAATCACTAAACATGGCAATGGTATAATTGGCACAATCTTCTGCAGTAGCGTTACCCAGTGGGCTCATTTTCTCTGCATAAGCAATAAAGCCATCAAATCCTTTAACTCCTTGACCAGCAGTTGTTGGAGTTGGAGATTGAGAAATTGTATTGACACGTACTTTTTGATCTCTACCAAAGAAATAACCAAAGCTGCGAGCTATAGATTCTAGAAAAGCCTTATTATCTGCCATATCATTATAGTCAGGAAAAACTCGTTGAGCTGCCATATAAGTTAGCGCTACAATACTCCCCCACTCATTCATTGCGTTGTGGTTGTATAATACACTCATGGTTTTATGAAAAGAAACTGCAGATACATCCCATCCTTTGTGTGTCCAGTCATAGTTTTGACTTGTGTAGGGTTTCCCCTTTCTAACATTTACAGACATCCCAATAGAGTGAAGTACAAAATCTATTTTACCACCTAAGATTTCCATAGATTTTAAAACCAAATTCTCAAGATCCTCCATAGATGTTGCATCTGCTGGAATAATTTCAGAACCCGTCTTCTCTGCTAATGCCTTAATTTGTCCCATACGCATGGCTATAGGGGCATTTGTTAGAACAAAAGTTCCTCCTTCTTGATGAACTCTTTCTGCTGTTTTCCAAGCAATTGAGTTTTCATCAAGAGCTCCAAAAATAATTCCTCTTTTTCCTTTTAATAAATTATAAGACATCTTTAATCCTTTTAATGGTTGTTTTTTTGATATTTTAAGGTGTAAATATACAGTATCCTTTTTTAATTCAGTAATTCTTTTGCATTAGCCAAAGTAGTGTCTGTAATGTTTTTACCTCCTATCATTTGCGCAATTTCTACAATACGCTCCTCTGCAGAGAGTTGCTTTAAATGTGTTATGGTGGTGTTTTGACGCTCTTGTTTATAAACCTTTATGTGTTGCTCACCTTTGGCAGCTATTTGTGGCAAGTGTGTGATGCTAAGAATTTGCATTTGGGTACTCATTTCACCCATAATAAAAGCCATTTTAAGGGCAATTTCTCCTGAGACTCCAGTATCAATCTCGTCAAAAACAATGGTAGGCAATTTTTTATATTGAGATAGCAATGCCTTTACAGACAGCATAATTCTACTCATTTCACCTCCAGAAGCTACCTTTTTTAAGAGCCCAAAATTACCTCCTTTATTGGCTGTAAAATAAAGAGAGAGACTATCTGTCCCAGATTTTTTAAAAGTGGGAGAGGTAGTAAATTCTACCTTAAACTTGGCGTTTGGAAGACCCAGCAATGATAAATACGATTCTAATTTTTGCTGTAACATCGGGAGGGTCTCAACCCTGTTATTATGAAGATCTGATGCAAACTTTAAAAGCGCCTGTGATAGCTTTTGTTTTTGTTTTTCTAGGCTTTGTATGGTAGTGTCTAGGGTAAGGGTTGTGTTTATCTTTGAGCTTAGAGTTGATTCTATATCAAGTAGCTGCTCAACACTTGAAACACTATGCTTTTGTTGTAACCTATAGAGCGTTTGTAGTACTTGATTAATTCTAAATAATTCTGCAGGGTCTACCTGCAGATCTTCAGATGTGTTTTGGATACTTGAGATAACATCTTCAAGCTCTAGGGTAACGCTATGTAATCTGTCATACAGCTCTTGGTAAGAGGGTGCGTATTTGGAAATAGTAAGCAACAGGCTTCTAGCTTGTTTGATACGATCAATAATACCCGTATTCTCTTGAGAGAAAAGCTGGTCTATACCAGCAAAAGACTCTTGTATTTCTTCTGCGTTATTTAGAGTTTGATAATTGGTCTCTAATACTTGTTGATCTATACTATGTAGTGAGGCTTCCATGAGTTCTTGTTGTAAAAAAGTATGGTAATCAAGTTCTTTTAAGGCAGCTTCTTTCTGTGAAAGCTGTTTCTCTAACTCTTTACAAACACCAGAAAACTCCACCAAGGTATTTTGGTATCCTTGAAGTATTGGCGCATTGCCTGACAGGGCATCTAGAACCTCTAGCTGGAATCCTTCTGTGGCAAAACTGTTGGTTTCTTGCTGGCTATGAATATCTACAAGATGTCCTCCTAAAGCTTGTAATTGAGATAGCCCTACTGGAGAGTCATTAACAAAGGCTCTAGATTTACCATTGGGTAAAATTTCTCTGCGTATAATGGTATGAACATCATAGTCAAGGTCATGATCTTTAAAAACTACTTTTAGATCATATCCTTTTAAGGAAAACTCTCCCTCAATGATACATTTTTTGCTCGAGTCTTTAACACTGCTGAGGTCTGCTCTCTTACCAAGCAATAGACCTAGTGCGCCAAGAAGTATAGATTTACCTGCTCCAGTTTCTCCGGTAATAATTGTTAAACCACTAGTAAGTGGTACTTGAATGTCCTCAATTAAAGCATAATTTTTTATTGAAAGACTTAATATCATACCTGAAAATTTCTTGTTTTATTAAAAACCAAAGTAGTTTTTAGTTGATCTCTCCCCAAGCGTTTCTTCTGGTAGGTGCCATTCTGTTGAGGGATTCTTTTAAAGTTGCTGTATCTACTTGAGGCCCGCTGCTAAATATGGATTTAATCTCATCTACCTTAGCATCAAAAAAGGTGCGCAGCACAAAAGAGTTAGGCCTACGATCATTGATACTCTTTAGCGCTTTTAATGCCTCTATAATATTTTCTTTGGCTTGTTTTTGATTAGATTCCATAATATCTAAACCTGTGCGATGATACTCATACATAGCAGTTTGAAACTCTCTATATACGTTAGAAACCATAGCATCGTTGTATCTATATCTAGACTGTGTACCGTCGGTAGATTTCCAGCCAGCGTAGCTGCTAGATGAGGCTGTATTTACAATTTGTTTTGCTATTTCAAAATAAGTATCACCCCCATTTTCTTCAAAAGAAGCTGCGTCCAAACCAATGACAGTGTAGGCATGATAAGAAAAAAGCGCCACTAGGTTAGATTCTAATTGATTTATATTAAATACCAAAGGTTCAAACTCCTTGTACTGGAAAGTCACTTGCCTGTCATTGTAGTTGTATATTGGCGCATTGTAAGAGGAGTTAAATACAGGTCTAGAAGATTGCACCTGCAAAGATCCTCCAAAAGAAGTACCATCAAAACTAGAGATAATTAAAGTGAAATTACAATCTATTCGTTCTTGGTTTAGATAGCTATCATCTGTCCAATTACGGTTGTTTAAAAACTCTGTGAGCTGCTGTTCAAGTGTTTTAAAAATTTGATTGTTTTGTTGGCCTGTTTGTTCTGCATCTATATAAACAGTTGCACTAAGCTCTTGGCCAATACAAGTTGTTGTAAAAGCAACCAAGGTTATAAAAAGTATAAAATTACGCATCTAACTTTGAAATAATATGTTCTAAAATATCTCTTGCAACATCCTTCTTTGACTTAACATCAAAAGGAGTTACTTTATTGTCTTTGTCAATAAGAGTAACTTTATTTGTGTCTGCTTTGAACCCTGCTCCTTTGTCTCTAAGCGAATTTAACACAATTAAGTCTAAATTCTTTTTTTCAAGTTTCTTTTTTGAATTTTCTAATTCATTTTGAGTCTCCAGTGCAAAACCTACTAAAAATTGATGTTTCTTTTGTAAACCCAAACTAGCGAGTATATCTTTTGTTGGCTCAAGGTCAAAAGATAATCCTTCACCAGTTTTCTTTTTAATTTTTTGGTCTAAAACAGTAACGGGTTTAAAATCTGCGACAGCTGCGCTGCAAATTGCAATAGTAGTTGTTTGGTAAAACTGATGAACAGCATCATACATCTGTTGGGCTGTTGTTACACGTACAACATCTATATTTTTATCTGAAATCGGAACACTTGAGGGGCCTAACACTAGTGTTACATGTGCGCCCAAACTACTTGCATGCTCAGCAATAGCAATACCCATTTTACCAGAAGAATGATTTCCGATAAATCGTACTGGATCAATCAGCTCATGAGTAGGCCCCGCAGTGACCAGGACTTTTTTACCTTGCAGAGGTAGGTTTTTTAAAATTTCAGAACTAATAAAAGAAATAATTGTTTCTGGCTCTGCCATTCTTCCTTGCCCTACCAGACCACTAGCTAGTTCACCAGATGCTGCAGGTATCATATGATTACCATACCCTATTAAAGTATCAAAGGTTTGTTTGGAGCTTGGATGCTTGTACATATCCAAATCCATAGCGGGAGCAAAATAAACAGGACATTTTGCAGAAAGATAAGTGGCCAATAATAAATTATCACTGGTGCCATGTGCCATTTTTGAAAGCGTATTGGCAGTAGCTGGAGCTATGATAAATAAATCTGCCCAAAGGGCTAACTCTACATGGTTATTCCATTGGGCATTATCATTCTCTTGGTTTGTAAAGGAAGAATATACTTCGTTTTTAGAGAGCGTAGAAAGTGTTAAGGGGGTTACAAATTCTTTGGCCTTTGGTGTCATTACAACTTTTACCTCTGCGCCTTGTTTTACAAGTAAACGCACCAAAAACGCGGCTTTATAAGCAGCAATACCAGCAGTAACGCCAAGTAAAATCTTTTTTTGGCTTAGTACCCTCATATGTATTTTACTGTTCTAAATCCTCATCTGCAGTATTGCGGTGATAGATTTTATCTTCTAACCATTCTTGTACTGCCAATGAGTGGGGCTTTGGAAGTTTTTCATAGAATTTTGAAACTTCAATTTGTTCTTTGTTTTCAAAAATCTCCTCAAGACTATCATTGTAGGTAGCAAATTCATCTAATTTTTCTAACAGTTCTTTTTTAATGTCTCCATTAATTTGATTTGCTCTTTTAGAAATAATAGAGATTGCCTCATAAATGTTGTTTGTAGGCTCATCTACTTTGTTTTTATCAATAGTAGTTGTGCTTAAAGGTGCTTCGCTGTTTTTAATATCTGCCATAATCTTAATTTTCTGTGGGTTTTTGGTACTTTTCTAGTTCTTTATCTATAGCTGCGATGAGTGCATCTGCATCTTCTTTTTTGTCTCCAGCCTTATAATATTTTGCATACTTGTTGTAGTATTCTTTTGAAATGAGAAGCCTTTCTTTTTGAACTGCAGGAATGCTGCTTATAGCTCTATTGTATGAAGCCGCTACTCTACCAAAAAAAGCAAGCTCTCTAAATACAGACCCTGGATGGTCTGTAATAAAATTCTCATACGCATCTACAGCTGGTTTGTAACTACCTATTTGTTCTCCAATACTAAAATACTGGTGAGCCGTTTCAATATCCTTGCGCTCTAGCTTGTCTCGAAGCTCGGTTACTAAATCATTTGCTTCTATTCTATAGGTAGAGTTTGGATATTTATTTACAAACGCTTGTAGTTTCTCCAAGGCTGTTTGTGTGTCTTTTTGATCCAAAGAAAACCGTGGTGATAATTCATAATAGCTCTTTGCAGATTTATAAGCAGCCACCTCAACACTATCGCTTTTTGGATAGGTAGATTCAAAACGCTCAAACTGATAACCCGCTACAAAATAATCTTCTAGGTTGTAAAAAGTATTTGCGTAAATGTAAGAAAGCTTTTCTGCCTGAGGCTTACCTCTGTAGAGAGGAACAATTTGTTCCATAAGTTTTAAAGAACTTCTGAATTTTGATTTTTTACCTGTAGCCATGGCTACCTGATACAAAGAGTCTGCCATCTGATATTTGGCAACACTATCTGATTCCTTAAGCACAACCTGGTAAGGGGTGCAAGAGGTGCACAACACTGTGCAACAAATAAAAAAGAAAATTATGTATTTCATAGCTTTAAAAACGTCGGGCAAAAGTAGTGAATTATACGTGATTACAAAAACTTATTATCGTTGATGTATATTGTGTTGGCATTCATTTTACAAATAAAATGGCTTGTGTAAAGCACCTCAAAAATATAATGATATTAAAAAGCTTGAACAAAGGCTTTTATTTTTTCGTTCAAAGCAGCATCAACCTCAACTAGGGGAAGCCTTAGAGTGGGTTCACATAAATTACGTGCAGCAAATACTGCCTTAATACCAGCTGGATTTCCTTGTTCAAAAATATATTCTATTGCTGGTGCTATTTTATAATGAATTGCATAGCTCTGGTCTACCTTACGTTGCAATGCAAGGTTAATCATGCTAGAAAAAGCTTTTGGAAACCCCTCTGCTATAACAGATATTACACCAGCGCCCCCCGCCAGGGTCATAGGCAAGGCAATCATATCATCACCGCTTATTACCAAAAATTCTTCTGGTGTTTGACTAATCATTTCCATGGCCTGTACCATGTCGCCTTTGGCCTCTTTTATGGCGACAATATTCTTAAAATCTCGGGCTAGTCTAGCCACAGTTTGAGGTTCCATGTTACTGGCCGTTCTGCCAGGAACATTGTACAGTATAATAGGCTTAACACTTACAGATGCTATGGCTGCAAAGTGCCTGTAAATACCTTCTTGACTTGGCTTATTATACATTGGAGAGACAGAGAGTATTGCAGTAAAGACAGAGAGGTCTGTGGCTTTAAACTCATCCATAACTGCCTGGGTATTGTTACCTCCAATACCCAAGACAAGTGGCAATCTACCTGCATTTGCAGTAACTATGGTATCTATGACCAATTGTTTTTCATCTTTAGAGAGAACAGCGCTCTCTGCAGTTGTACCCAGAACCACGAGGTAGTCTATTTTGTTTGCTATCTGAAAATTAACAATACTTGTTAAACTGGCAGTATCTACTGCACCTTGCTTTGTAAATGGTGTAATTAACGCCACCCCTGTACCTATGAGTTGTTTCATGCTTGTATTTTTCCTAAAATTTTAAAATATTTAGTAAGCTCTGTAATTACTGTTTGTGTGTTTGTTGGATCTACCCCTAAAATTAAATCAAAATAACGAGGATCAACCCCTTTAAATCCTACTTTAAATTTAGCATTACTTTTTACAACAATAGTCTCTAAAGATAAATGCTTTTTATTAGACATATATAGTAATACATCTGGAGATTGTGCTACAAAATCTAAAGCAGAGGCACCTTTAATGAAACCTTTAAATGAAATATCTTTTTGAGAAAACTGATCTCGAAGTAAAGACGGTGTTTTTTTCTCAAGTGTTACATAAGAAAAAAACTGTGTCTTTGTCTCTAAAACCCTCAAAGAGCTTGCTATTTTATAGTAAGGAGAAAGCTCGTTTACATGATCTCCATCATACAAAATTGCCAAGGTTTGCAACTTGGTGTTTAAGCCAGAAACATCTCTTTGTGCCAGGGCAGCAGTAATTGCTTTTTGATAATATCGTTGCTTTATTGCTTTAAACATATACCTTGAAATAGGAATTAAAAATACAGATTTCTACTGCATTTAGTGTAAGCTTTTATATCATTTCTAAATATTGATCTTCACTAATAATTATAACACTCAAGGCCTCTGCTTTGGCTTTTTTACTAGGCCCCATATTGTCTCCAGCAATCACATAGGTGGTTTTACTTGAGATACTACTGGAAACTTTGCCTCCGTTATCCTCGATGCTTTTTTTAAGTTCTGTTCTTGACATTTTAGTAAAAACACCAGAAACTACAAAAGTGCTGCCATTTAAGACAGTTGTTTGCCCAGCAAGTGACTGTGCAGATACTGCTAGTTGTAGATTGTGACTTTGTAACCTAGCTATCATTTCACGGTTTCTTATTCCAGGAGTGTGTAGGGGAGAAAACAAATCTGTGGTAGTTTGTACTTCAAAAAATTCAATGACACTTTGTGCAATCCGATCTCCTATTTCATCTACCGCAACAAGTTGCTCAAAACTCGCTCCCATTAAAGCGTCTATAGATTTGAAATGCTTGGCTAATTTTTTTGCAACAGTCTCACCAACATAACGAATTCCTATGGCAAAAAGAACGCGATGAAAAGGAATTTGTTTTGACTTGCCAACACCTGCCACCAAATTCTCTGCGCTTTTTTGAGCCATGCGATCTAAAGGCAGTATATCTTCTATGGTAAGGTCATACAAATCTGCATAGGTTTGTATCAAGCCAGCTTGGACAAGCAAGGCAACAGTTTCACCACCAAGGCCTTCAATATCCATTGCTTTACGAGAAATAAAATGTTGTATTCTTCCAATAATTTGTGGTGGGCAACCCATCTCATTAGGGCAATAATGTTTTGCATCACCCTGGGTTCTAGAAAGCTGCGTATCACACTCTGGGCACTTGTCTGTATAAATCGTTGCAACAGAATCATCTGGTCTTAGGGCTAGATTTACACCTACAATTTTTGGAATAATCTCCCCTCCTTTCTCAACATAAACAGTATCACCCTCTCTTATATCTAGCAGTGCTATTTGATCTGCATTATGAAGAGAAGCTCTTTTTACAGTAGTACCTGCAAGGGTAACAGCAGTAAGGTTTGCCACTGGGGTTATTGCACCCGTGCGCCCTACTTGATAGGTTATTTGCTCCAGTTTTGTTGATACCTGCTGTGCTTTAAATTTATAAGCCATCGCCCAACGTGGTGCTTTTGCGGTATAACCAAGCTCTTCTTGTTGCTGCAAGTTATTTACTTTAATAACTACACCATCTGTCTCATAAGGTAAATCACTACGATGGATATCCCAATAATTTACAAAATCCAAAACAGCATCGATACTTGTAACTAACTTAGCAATTTTAGGCACCTTGAACCCCCACGCTGCTGCTTTTTCAAGCCCTTGCATTTGAGTGGTGACAGGTAGATTATCACCCACCAAACTATACAACAAACACTCCAAAGGCCTTTTGGCAACAAGGGCACTATCTTGAAGCTTTAAACTACCAGATGCGGTGTTTCTTGGATTTCTGAAGGGCTCTTCTCCTTCAGCAACTCTTGCCTGATTCATTTTATAAAAACCATCAAAAGGTAGAACTATTTCACCTCTTATCTCAAAATGATCAGGAAAATCACCCTTTAGCTGTAGTGGAACAGATTTTATGGTTTTAATATTGGTTGTTACATTATCTCCTTGGTGGCCATCACCTCTGGTGACTGCCCTTAGCAGATTTCCACCCTGGTAGGTAAGACTTATAGAGGCGCCGTCATATTTTAACTCACAAGTATAACTCACCGGGCCATCTACTTGTTTTTTAATACGTGTTTCCCAATTTTGTAAATCCTCTTTAGAGTAACTATTATCTAGAGAGTACATTCTAAAATTGTGTGTTGTGGTTTCAAAATTCTTGGTTACTGCTCCTCCCACTCTCTTACTGGGTGAGGTTGGGTCATCAAACTCTGGGTGTTTTGCTTCAAGAGTTTGCAACTCTTTGAGTTTCATGTCAAAATCATAATCGCTAATAGTGGGGTTATCTAGGACATAATAACTATGATTATGCTTTCGAAGGAGATCTCGTAATGCAATAATTTGTTGTTGAGCGTTCATGTAACAAAGATAAAATTGATCCCTTAAAAGTACTAGAAATTACATAAAAAAAACCTTCTTTTTACCAGCTTTTTTTTGTGTAGCCAATAGTTTGTTCCTTTGCCAAATAGGCTTACCAAACAGCCTTATCAGGAGCCTTGAAAGCATCCATTTTGGTGAGTAAACCCGCCACTGTTGTATCTACTAAAACCAAATCTAGATTGTGTTGTTTTACAAAACCCATAGACACCATTTTTTGCAAAGAGGCCAAAAGCTCATCATAAAAACCATTAATATTTAGAAGGCCAATTGGTTTTTTATGTTGTCCTAATTGTAATGCTGTTGCAATTTCAAAAAGTTCTTCTAAAGTTCCAAAACCACCAGGCAAGGTTACAAAACCATCACTTAGAGTTAACATTTTAAGTTTCCGGTCATTCATATTTTTAGTGGTAATCAATTTGTAAAGTTTGGGATGCACCACTTCTTTCTTTTTTAAAAACTCTGGAATGATACCAATAACACGGCCACCTCCATCGATAACTCTTTGAGCGATTGTGCCCATAATACCAATTTTGGCACCTCCATACACTAAATGGTTATCACGCTCCAAGAGCGCATCGGCCAGGGTAATAGCCGCCTTTTTAATTAAGGGATCAGTGCCATCACTACTCCCACAAAACACACAAATACTTTTCATAATTTTTGACATTTTATCATTCTTGGCACCGCTCTAAAGTCGTTTCTAATTTCAATATTAATATACCCTATTTCATGCAATAAAATTTCCATCTCCAAAGATAAATATTCATTAATTTCAAAATAAAGCCATCCTTTTGAGTGCAGAGAATCTTGGGCTAGCTGGGCAATTTTTCTATAAAACAACAAAGGATTTTCATTGGGTACAAATAACGCAGCACTGGGCTCATACTCAAGCACATTGGCACTCATCGCTTTTTTTTCTAATTGGCGTACATATGGCGGGTTAGATACTATCACATCATACTTTTTTTCCAAGCAGTTTGTGTTTACTATATCTTTTTGGCAAAATGAAACCAACACTTGATTTTTTAGTGCATTTTCTTGGGCCACCACTAGTGCATTTTCTGAAATATCTATGGCAGACAAACTAGTCTTTGGAAGGTTTTTTGCCAAAGCAATAGCAATACAACCGCTACCCGTACCTATATCCAAAATATCAAACATAGTATCCTGATTTTGGAAATCTGATACCATCCAGTCCACCAATTCTTCTGTTTCTGGCCTTGGAATAAGGGTGTGCTTATTTACCTTAAAAGTAAGTCCATAAAATGCTACACACCCAAGTATGTATTGAATAGGCTCTTGAGCTTGTAATCTGAGTAAGGCGGCCTCAAATCTTGCTATGTTAGACTTAGACACCAAGGTGTCTTTACTCGTAGAAACCTCAAAGCGGGAAAACTGCAAGAAAAAATTACAAAGCATGTAAAAGAAAGAATTGATTTCTTCCTTATGGTAGGCTCCCTGGAGTTGTGTGACAAAATGTATATTAAGCTGCGATAGTTTCAAGAAATTTATAGTTTTTTAAGCATTTGTACTGGACAGGAAAAATGTCCTGTGTCTCCTAATGGGCCGTCCAAATATTGGAAGCCTGATTTCTTGTATAAATTTTGAGCGGCAGTCATGTAAGTCATGGTTTCTAAGTAACAGCTCTCAAAAGAGAAAGAAGTTGCTGCTTCCAAACATCTACTCATCATAAGTTTCCCAATACCCTTACCCCTTGCGCTCTCCAAAAAATACATTTTTTGAAGCTCACAAATAGTACCATCATAGTTTTCTAGAGGTGCTATTCCTGCGCCTCCAATAATAGTTCCATTTTCCTGAACCACAAAATAATCGCTGCGCTCTCTTTGGTAGGTTTCAAACATACAATCTAAGGCTTTATCTGCGTAAGCAGTTCCAATTTTTGGCACTCCTAGATCTACAAGGACCTTTCTAATTATCTTAGCAAGGTGAGGATTATCCTTTTTTTCAATAGGTCTAATAATAGGTTTACTCATCTATAAAAATCATTGTATTTTTACAGCGTGAAGATACATCAAAAATACATGAGACGCTGTATTGAACTAGCCAAAAATGGCTTAGGAACTACCTACCCAAATCCATTGGTTGGTAGCGTTTTAGTGTACAACAATCTTATTATTGGAGAAGGATGGCATCACAAACCTGGTATGGCCCACGCAGAGGTACATGCCATTACAAATTCAAAAACAAATGATGTTACTGCAAAAATATTACTAGCCAGCGGTATATCCTCACATCAACAACTATTAAAAAAGGCTAGCCTATATGTAAGTTTGGAGCCTTGTAGCCATGCAGGTAAAACACCCCCTTGTGCAGATTTAATAATTTCCAGTGGTATTAAAAATGTGATCGTTGGGTGTGTGGACCCCAACCCAAAAGTTGCAGGCAAAGGCATTGTAAAACTTCAAAACGCAGGCTGCACTGTTACCCAAGGGGTGCTCGAGGATAAGTGCAAAGAGCTCAATACACGTTTTTTTACATTTCAGGAGAAAAAAAGACCCTATGTTTTTTTAAAATGGGCGCAAACAACACAAGGTTTCATTGCACCTGCCACCAAAGACAAACAGCAACCTATCTGGATATCTAACACCTTTGCTAGACAGAAGGTACATCAACAAAGAACACAAGAACAGGGTATTGTCATTGGGACAAACACAGCCCTTTTAGACAACCCAAGCCTTACATCTAGAGATTGGTTTGGAAACTCTCCAACCCGACTTGTGATAGACAGAGATTTAAAAATCCCAAAAACAGCTGCCATATTTAACGATAAAGCGCCAACCATTGTAATAACAAAAGTGCGGCAAAAAAACATACAAAATACTTCTACTATATATGAGTATAGTAGTTTTGAAAAAAACTTGGCCCAAAGCATATGTGCCATTGCACAAAAGCACAACCTGCAAAGTGTTATTATTGAAGGAGGCACAAAAACCTTGCAAACATTTATAGATGAAGACCTTTGGGATCAAGCATTTGTATATGTTGGAAAAATAAGTCTAGAAAAAGGTATTAAAGCGCCTGTTTTAAACACAAGGCTTCACAGCAAAAAAAATATTAAAGACACAAATCTGTTTATCTATAAAAACAACACCCAATGATACCTCTAGTATTAAGCATTATAGCCTCAACGTTCATTTTTGTATTATTCAGGCTTTTTGCTCGCTATTCAATTAACACCCTACAGGCTATTGTAGTAAATTATTTTGTTGCCTGCACCTGCGGTATAATTGGGTATCAAAATAGCATTGAGATATCTGCAATACCCAAATACGATTGGTTTTATTACACCGTAGCCCTGGGAGCATTATTCATTATTGTGTTTAACCTCATGGCCACAACCACACAACGTAGTGGTCTATCTGTGGTTTCTGTTGCCACAAAAATGGCACTTGTTATACCTATTGGATTTGGGCTGTGGTACTACCAAGAACCCTTGGGACCTTTCAAGGCTATCGGTATTATTCTAGCCCTAGCAGCTGTGTATCTTGTCTCTGTAAAAAACCGTAGTGGTGTGATCTTGCAAAATAGAAATTTAATGTTTCCTGTGCTGGTTTTTTTTGGAAGTGGGCTTATAGACACTAGTTTAAACTTTCTACAAAACGATTTTATTAAAGACAAAAGCCTAATACCTCTTTTCTCCTCAACCATATTTATGACCGCAGGAGTTATCGGTATTATGGTACTTGTGGTACAAAAAATAAAAGGTGTGCTCTTTCTGGAATATAAAAATATAATAGCTGGTGTTGTTCTTGGAATCCCTAACTACTTTTCTATTTATTTTTTAGTAAAAGCGCTTCGAAGTAATTTACTTGATAGCTCAGGTATCTTTACCATTAACAATGTGGCTATTGTCATAATTTCAACTTTATTGGGTATTGTTTTTTTTAAAGAGCAACTTTCTTTAAAAAACTGGATAGGTATTATCTTAGCCGTTATTAGCATAGCCCTAGTAAGCCTTGCTGTAGTATAAATGGAAAAAAACAAAGACACCTATTACACCATAGCAACAAACACCCAGCAGACACTGCATAAAGATCGCGGGAGTAAATTTTATGGCTATGGGTTTGCTGTTACCACTCAGCAGGATATCAAAAACTGCATTGCCCAATTAAAAAAGCAGCATCATACCGCAGGACATTTTTGTTATGCATGGCAATTAGGAGAAAGATATGAGAAATACAGAGCCAATGATGATGGAGAACCTAACAATAGTGCAGGAATGCCTATATATGGTCAACTACAAGCTTTTAAATTAACAAATACCCTTGTGGTGAGTGTACGCTATTTTGGAGGCACCAAACTAGGTGTTGGCGGATTAATCCAAGCATACAAAACATCTGCCAAATTAACTTTAGAGACGGCAATTATTCAAGAAAAAACGATTGATGTTTGCTTTTTACTGCTTTTTGAATATCCGCAAATGAGCGTAGTGATGAGAAATATTAAAGATCAAAAAATAAAAATTCTCAATCAAAATTTAGAACATAATTGCAAACTCACAATTTCTGTGAGAAAAAAAGAGGCTGACAAAATATTTACTTTATTTGAAAACATCTACAAAGTAGATATAAAAAAGCTTTAAATATTTTCTCTAAATTATTGCACGCTACAGTAACTTGTTTACCAAATAATCTGGCGCCTTTTGTAATTTATTTGTGATGCTATTTACAAAAACCAAAGAGGTTTCACCGGTTATTAAAAGTTGACCCTCTTGATTGTGTATTTTATAGATAAAATCAATACGATATGTAGGAATTTTCTTTAAACTAGTAGTGATAGTTAAAACATCATCATACCGAGCAGGTGCTTTGTATTTGATATTTAATTCAACAACAGGCAAATGTATACCATTATCCTCCATCCATTTATAAGAAAAGCCCATATCTCTTAGCCACTCTGTTCTTCCTTGTTCTAAATAGGTTGCGTAATTTCCGTAGTAGACAATTCCCATTTTGTCTGTTTCCCCATATCTAACTCGTAAAGTTGTTGTAGTATTTTTCAAAAAAATTGAATAAAAGTTGTTAATTTATAATAGTTTAGGCTAAGAACTTAAACATGCAATAAAAAAACCGAAAATTCAACACCAAAACGTTTTTTTTTTTACAAATTTGTTCACATATTTGTTGTGTAGGAAAGTTCGAACACAATTTTTACAATATATGTGTCAATTTTTTTTTGAGACAGTTAAAAAAAAGAGTAACCAACAAAATACCCTCTAACAAAACTATGAATAATACTTCTGCAATTGTATGGAATAATTGTCTTTCGTTTATCGAAGATAATATTACCCAGCAAGCCTACAAAACCTGGTTCGAACCAATAAAAGCAGTAAAGCTTTCTGACAATGCACTAAGTATTCAAGTACCGAGTAAATTTTTTTATGAGTGGTTAGAGGAACACTACGTAAAATTATTGAAAGTAGCATTAACCAAGGAATTGGGCCCAACGGCAAAGTTGGTATATGTCATAAGGATGGAAAACACCTATGGCAACAAGCAGCCTTTTACAGAAAGAATTCCAAGCTCAAATAGAAGCAACAATCAAGGATCACAAAATGTAGATGTTCCGCTTAAGAACAAAAGCCCTGAGCTAAAAAACCCATTTGTAATCCCTGGTATTAGAAATGTAAAAATTGAATCTCAATTAAATCCAAATTATAATTTTGAGAATTTTCTAGAAGGAGAATCTAACCGCTTGGCAAGATCAGCAGGTATTGCTGTTGCAAACAAGCCAGGAGGTACTTCATTTAATCCCTTACTTGTATTTGGAAGTGTTGGTCTTGGAAAAACCCACCTAGCACATGCCATTGGAGTAGACATAAAAGACAAATACCCAGAAAAAACGGTTTTGTATATTTCTGCAGAAAAATTTGTACAACAATACAGTGAGTCTGTAAAGAAAAATAACCGCAACGACTTTATCCATTTCTATCAAGTGATAGATGTCTTAATTGTTGATGATATCCAGTTACTCTCTGGTAAAGCAGGAACCCAAGATGTATTTTTCCACATATTTAATCATTTGCATCAAAACGGTAAACAAGTTATTCTTACCAGTGACAAGGCACCTGTTGACATGATAGATATTGAGCAACGCTTGCTCTCAAGATTTAAGTGGGGATTATCTGCAGAGCTTAACCATCCAGATTGTGAGACAAGAATCGCAATTATTAAAAACAAGCTCTACAGAGATGGCGTAGAAATGCCAGAAAATATTATTGAATTTCTAGCAAACAATATTAAAACCAATATAAGAGAATTAGAAGGTGCCATTATATCTTTAATTGCGCATTCCTCTTTTAATAAAAAAGAAATCACCATTGATCTTGCAAAAAAGATTGTAGACAATTACGTTAAGCATACCAAAAGAGAAGTGTCTATAGACTACATACAAAAAGTAGTAAGCGATTATTTCCAAATGGATGTAGAAACACTACAATCAAAAACAAGAAAAAGACATATTGTACAAGCAAGACAATTGGCTATGTTTTTTGCAAAAAAATTCACCAAAGCCTCTCTTGCTTCCATCGGTTCTCAGATAGGACAACGAGATCATGCCACCGTTTTACATGCTTGTAAAACAGTAGACAACCTATCTAGTACAGATAAACAGTTTAGAAAATATGTGGAAGACTTACAAAAGAAACTTACACT
>Ga0115572_10000272_pt1 | contig 44610 bp, 44 predicted proteins | sample COGITO_mtgs_1206_FD_88681 | JGI IMG/M metagenome (GOLD analysis project Ga0115572, IMG submission 88681) | Pelagic marine microbial communities from North Sea - COGITO_mtgs_120607 | ecosystem: Environmental > Aquatic > Marine > Epipelagic | place: Germany:Helgoland, sampling site Kabeltonne... | reverse complement strand
TTCAGCTATTTCTAAACCTCTTAAGTAGGTTAGGGATACATTTATTATATTTGAGTAAACTAACTTATTATGAAGAACATTCTATTCACACTCGCATTACTTATTTCTTTTAGCTCTTTTGGGCAAATTTCTTTTAGCCCATCTGAACTTGGCATTAAAGATAGAAGGTATAGAAAGATTGTTAAAAAACTTGACCTTAAAATAATTAATAGGGGCTTCGACGGTAAAGGAGACTTTTTTATGGAAACAGCAAAGGGATATGTGAACAGGTCAAAATCTATTATGGCAACTGGGCTTTCAGGAGGTCCAGATAGTGATTATATTAAGCTTTGGGAAGATGTTTTTTTTGAGATGGGCCTTGGATTTGGAAATGGGCCTTGGACACTGGAAATTGGTCACGGAGGGTATAGTGGCCAAATTTTATTAAACAATACAATTGTTCTAAAGTTCACAACCGATAAAAAAATGTATTTAAGGTACACAAGTTCTAAAAGAAAAGAAGAGTTTATTGAAACAGCCAAGGTTGTTTACAATGAAATTCTGAAGTCAATTAAATAATTTGTGCTTATTACCATAGGCATATCTGCTTCTTTTAATTCAGCTATTTCTAAACCTCTTAAGTAGGTTAGGGATACATTTATTATATTTGAGTAAACTAACTTATTATGAAGAAGATTTTATTCACACTCGCTTTACTTGTTTCTTTTAGCTCTTTTGGGCAGAACCTATATAAAGACTTGTCAAGTGAGATGACTTTTGCTGATGCACTAAAAGAATTGAAAGATAATTATTACACTAAATATACTAACATAAAACTTGGTGATTTTGAACATCTTTTTAATATAAATTTTGATTATTCCCGAGATCTTTCAAAAGAACCATTAAAACAATTAGAGCTTTTTGCAGGGCTATATCATACAAAAGGTAAGCTTATCGGTGTTCAAATGACAACAAGATCATCTTTTGATCAAATTTATAAGGAAACACAACAGCTGACAGATTTTTTTGTTGATAAAAATTATCAAATTCAGAGTGTTTTAGGAAATTATGTTAGAAATGAATTACAATATGATTCTTACAGTGGGTCTCACTTAGTTCATTTAATGAAGGGGGATTTAAACTTGATCATTAATTATAGATGTTTGGATAATAATGAGTTTCTGTTTCAGATTACCTTATTTAATAACATTAATAATAAATACTTTGAAACAATTATTGGGTACCTTGGATTTGTTGATGATGGGTTTTAGTCATTACTAAACCATAGGGCATATCTTCTTCTTTCAGTTCAGCTATTTCTAAGCCTCTTAAGTAGGTTAAACTTACGTTTATAGATGAATGTCCCATAGCTTTCTGTAGCTTGGTTATAGAACCTGTTCTTTTAAAGATTTCTATAGCGCCAGAGTGTCTAAATGAGTAAAGCGTTTGTCCTTGTTCAAGCAGATTAGATTGTCTCTTAAAACGGCTCCAGAGGGTCTTAAAATAGTCTTGGTTTAAAGGTAGCTGTCTTCCAGAAAATATATTATAATGAGGTTCTCCTTTTACAAGTATTTCTCTTATGTATAAAGGAACAGGAACTATTCTATTTCTACCTGATTTGTTTCTATTTCCTGATAAATGAATGTATTTAAGGTCATCAGAAAAGTCTGACCAAGTAAGCTCTCTAATCTCTCTGTGAGGCCTTAAAAGGCAGCCATAGGTCATTATACAGCATAAGAATAACTGTTTGTTATATCCTTTAATAGCTTCAAGGATTTCATAGATATTATCAAAGGGTTTGTGAAGTGTTGAGGTTGGTTTCTTTAGTTTTACACTTTGAACTAAATGGGGTTTAAATTCAGACAGCAATGGACTTAAAGTAGATTTTACAGTATGCTGTGTCTTTGCACTCCAATTGGGTCTTACAAGGAAGGTTCTAATGTGTGATGCTTGCAATTTATCAAGAGTAAGATTCCTTAAATGCCGTTCTCTCTCATAGCGCTTCCAAAGTGTTACAATACGTTTAACATCTTTAATGTATCGTTCAGAGCAACCTTGATTTATTTTAGTTTCAACTCCTCTTTCAAGAGTTTCAATAACTGTCAAAGGCAGCTCTTTAACCTGCTTTTTCTTTGATTCAGGCCTCCACCCTTCTCTTATCTTTAATTCAAATGCAGCTTTGAGTAGATTAGGATTTTCGTCAGAAGATATATTTACATTAATTGCTTTGCCATTCCAATATCGGTGGCGCATTTCATTGTAATAAATGACAATTATGGGTTTAGATTTTGATGTTCCGATAGACACTTTAATGTTGCTCATTCTGGCAGTTATTACTGGCAGTAAAACAATAAGTGCGTTTAACTTACTGAATAACAGGTAGCTCAGCTGGTTAGAGCGTCGGATTCATAACCCGGAGGTCGCGGGATCGTGCCCCGCTCTCGCTACAAAAAAACTCTTGAAAATTTCAAGGGTTTTTTTTATATAATTTAAGAAACTTTTTCTGCGAGTTGTTCCAAAGATAACAGCTGTTGCTCACCCGATGCCATATCTTTAAACAAGTAATTGTTTTGCGCTATTTCTGATGCACCAACCATGACCACATAAGGAATTCCCCTCTTATTACAATACACCATTTGTTTTTTCAACTTTACGGAGTCAGGGTATAGTTCTGCAGCAATTGATTTGGACCTTAAAAGTGTGATTGCTTTCAAACAATATAAACTCTCTTCATTTCCGAAATTAGTAAAGAGAACTTTAGTAGATTCTGACTTGTTTGAAGGAAATAAATTGAGCTCCTGTAAAACTAAATAAATTCGATCTAAGCCAAAACTAATTCCAACACCACTAACATCTTTAAGTCCAAAAATACCAGTAAGATCATCGTAACGTCCTCCCCCACCAATAGAACCCATTTGTACAGATTTTGGTGCAGAAACTTCAAATATAGCCCCAGTATAATAGTTAAGACCTCTAGCCAGAGTCACATCCATTTGTAAAAACGCTGTTTTGAGACCCATAGAAGCCACTGAAGAAGCTATAAACTCTAGTTCTTCAACTCCTTTAATTCCTTCAACAGAAGAGTTTAAAATACTTTTTAGCGATTGAAGTTGCTCAGTAATAGTACCACTCAAATTAAATAAGGGCTGTAATTTAGAAATTCCTTCAGCAGGAATTCCTTTGTTGAGCATTTCTTCTTTAACTTTAACCTCACCAATTTTATCAAGTTTATCCAATGCCACTGTAAAATCGATAAGCTTATCTTGAGCGCCAATCAGTTCTGCAATGCCTGCTAATATTTTTCTGTTATTTATTTTTATAGTAATCCCTTCAAGTTTTAAGTCTGAAAACACGTCATCATAAAGTTGAATAAATTCAACTTCTTGCCACAAAGACTTTGACCCAACAACGTCGGCATCACACTGATAAAATTCTTGAAAACGTCCTTTTTGAGGACGGTCAGCTCGCCAAACAGGTTGAATTTGGTATCTTTTAAAAGGAAATATGATGTCATTTTGATATTGGGCTACATAACGTGCAAAAGGAACAGTTAAGTCGTATCGCAATGCTTTTTCTGTAAGTGAATTCGAAAACCCGGAAAGATTGCCTTCTTCAAGCGCTTGTAAATCTACTTTTTTTACTTTATCTCCTGAGTTTAAAATCTTAAAAATTAAACGATCCCCTTCTTCACCATACTTTCCTAACAAAGTTTCAGATAACTCAAAACTAGGGGTTTCGATAGGTTGAAATCCAAATTTCTTAAAGTTTGATTTTATGGTACTAAAAATGTAGTCGCGATTTGCTAACTGCTTTGGAGAAAAATCTCTCGTCCCTTTAGATATGCGTGGTTTGGACACCATAATATTGCTTTAATTACAAATATCTTTCTTTTTATGAACCTATCCAATTAGATCCTCAAAATACTTAAAAAGTTCACCTTTAGTAATGGTAGATCCTTGCTTGATTAATTCAAATATTTTTATGTTTTTATCTGTTTCTATAGATTTTTCGGCATTAAAAAGCTCTACTTCGTCGGACATTAAGTTTTCTCTAAGCCAAGCAAATCCATCTTTTGTGGTGAGATCTATTTCTTGTCGTTTAATTTTTAGTCCAATCAGTCTTAACTGGGTTTTACCTGCACTAAAAAGATACATATGCTGTGGCGCAATATTTTCTAAATAGTCCACTTTTGATAACACACCTTCCCAAACCAAGTCACTGAAAATATCTAGTTCTTCTTCAGCTACAGCTGGTTTTTGTTTCTTAATTTCTTTCCATTCCTTAGCAGTTATAGACTGTGTAGCTAAAAAATTAATAAATTCTTGATTTAACTCTTCAAACTGTTCTTTGGTTAATCGTGTATATTTCATCTTTAATTATAGTTAAAAAAAATGCGCCCTGATAATAGGGCGCAAATTTATAAAATTACATTGAATTAATACTAGAAGATATAGCGTAATCCAAATTGCATTTGCCATCTAGATGCCAAACTTGAATCATATCCAAACGATTCTGTTTGGTTAGCGTTAAACGAATAACTAGGAGTACCAGTTGCGTCAACACTAACCCCTATAGGTTGAACACTATTAGGTTGTTGTACTAGTCCCCAATTAGAATTAACCATGTTACCAGCGTTAAGAATATCTATACTGAATTGAATCGTATTTGTTTTATTTTCCGAAACTTTGATCTTATAGTCTTGTAAAAGCTTTAAATCAACTCTAGTAGTCCATGGACTAACTGCTCCATAACGTTCAGCATAATCCCCTCTTCGTCCACTCAAATAATCGTCTTGTGCTATAAATGCATCATAAGCAGCAGCTTCACCAGATCCAGAAAAGTTCATTTGATTGACTTCACTAGATGTAGGAACATAAATTAAATCATTACCACCATTTCCATCTCCATTAATATCTCCTCCGTAAGTGTAACTAAAACGTCCACCTTGAGAGATTTCAAAGAAAGAAGAAATTGATGTTGACCACTGATCGCTAGACCCGTAAGTCCAATTTTTACTCAAAACACCAATAATTCGGTGTGTATCTCCATACCTAGAGTAAGATAATTCATCTGCGTTAGCATCACCAACAACTGGGTTAAATGCAAACGCATCTCCTGTAATTTCAGCTTCAATGGAATTAACATCTTTTGAATCTAAATAGCTGTAAGCTAACATGGCGTATAAACCATTATTAAATGTTTTTTGAGCTTTCAAAGAGGCATTCCAAATACGCCCTTTGTCAGAATTTGTAAAGACATATGCGTTAGCTTGACTTCCAAAAGCACCTACAACATGGTCAGCGGACGTATAAATTGGCCTAGAGTCAACTCCTTGTAAAGTTCCTGAGGGAGGTGTTAATCCCCAGTTTTGAACATGCGCTCCGTTAAAGTCTTTAGTGTAAGACAGATCAGCCGTTACAATTAATCCATTGTCATACTTGTGATCAATTCCTAAGTTGGTTCTCCATACTTGTGGAAATTTATAATCGGGATCCACATTTTGTTGAAACCAGAAGTTTGGGTTTCCAACTTGGTTTCCTAACCATACAAAAGGAAAACGACCGGTGAATAAACCTGACCCACCTCTTAGTTGAAAAGTGCTGTCTCCATTTACATCGTAGTTGAATCCAACTCGAGGGGACACTAACCAATCACTTGAGGGCATTTGTGTATTGCTCAATTGCTCAACTTGACCAGTATTAGGATTTACATAAGGAATCTCAGGAAAATAATCTGTAGTTCCATCAATTACGTCTTGTGCTTTATCAGCTGTATCAAAAAATAAAGGTTTATCAAATCGAACTCCGTATGTTAATTTGAAATTATCATTTACATCCCATTCATCTTGAAGATAAAAAGCTAATTGGCCAACATTTGTTTCAGCCAATGCCCAATTCCCTGCATCTTGAACATTTTGTGCATTTGCTAATGCTTCTGAAATAAGACCATTATTAGAGGCTTCTAAAAAAGAATCAACTGACGGAAAAGATCCGAAGGCACCTACATATCCATTAGCATTTCCATAACCAAAGGTTCCTAGATTAAATGAATTATCAAATTCAAATTTTTCAAAAGAAAAGCCAACTGTATAAGTGTGATTTGCTTTTGTAAAAGTCATATTATTTGAAAACTGTAAAACTGTTTGATCTAACACGTTATTAATAGAAAATGGCTCATGCCCTGCTATAATATAGTTTTGACCTTGACCATTTTGGATTGTAATAGCTGGCGCTGGAGTTGACATTGGATTTCTAAAGTCTTCAAAAACTGTATAACCAAATTGCATTTTATTAGACACATTACCAGCTAATCTTGAGTTTAATTCAACTTGAAGTGAATTTAACTTATTATTAATTTGATAACCAGAATTTTCAAACTGCAATGTAGAAGCATTTGGCCCTCTAAACCCTAAAGCTGTTGGGTGAGCTGGCTTATCTTTAGACGCATCTAACCAGTTGTAAATAATTGCTAACTGGTTATTATCATTAACATTCCAATCCAATTTAAAAATACCTTTACTTGAGTTAGCATCGTGAGTAAAACCTTCATATGAACCAGTATCGTATCCTAAAGCAGACAAAGCCCCTTGAACCGCCATTAAGTCGGATTCTAGAACAACAGATTCATTTATCGCTCCTGTTCCTCTGTTAGGTAACCAAGACTGTCCTAAATCAGTTCTTTTATCTTCTTCGTAATTAGCGAAAAAGAATAACTTGTTTTTTATAATCGGACCGCCAACGCTGAATCCTGTTTGTTCTTGTGTTAAACTAGGCACGAAGATATCCTCTCCCTTAATCTTTGAGCCAGTCATGTCTTCGTTTCTGTAAAAACCATAAACAGTTCCTTTAAATTCATTTGAACCACTTTTAGTAACTGCGTTGACTGAAGCTCCAGTAAATCCAGATTGTGTAACATCATATGGCGCAGTAGATACTTGAATTTGATCAATAGCGTCTAAGGAAACTGGCTGAGCATTAGTTTGTCCTCCAGGGGTTGCTGCATCCAATCCAAATGGATTATTAAAAATAGCACCGTCTAAAGAAAAGTTATTATACTGATCATTACGTCCACCAAAAGAACCATTGCTAGCTGTAGGCTCTAAACGAGTAAAGTCAGAAGCAGATCTAGATATAGTGGGAAGTGTTGTTAATTCTTTACGACCAACATTAGTTTCTGCTCCAGTTCGATCACTACCAAAAACTCCTTTTGTATTATTTGCTGTAATAACTACAGCATCTAATTGTTGTGAGTCAGGGGTTAAAGCTAAGCTTAAAACTTCTGTTTTACCTAAGGTAAGAACAACATTATTGAAGGATTGCTCGTTGTATCCAACGTAGCTTATCTTAACAGTGTAAGGCCCTCCAACTCTAAGATTGACTAGATTAAATCTTCCATCTATATCAGTTGCTGCTCCGTATGTAGTACCAGTAGGTGTGTGGACTACCACCACGTTAGCACCTGGAAGACCAGAATTGGTTTCATCGGAAATAACTCCCTTAATACTTGATGTTGTAACTTGTGAAAATGACAATGAGCAAGTAAAAATAAAGATAAAAAATATTAGTAATTTTTTCATGATTATAATTTGTTTAGTTAATATCACTTAAAACTACAAGAAAAAAAAAAGCCTACAAATATGTGTAGGCTTTTTAAAAAATAATTTATTAACGTATTGTTAACAAAATGATTAGCTTGCTGCTATTATTTCGAAAGGCAGATCAACTGCTACATCTCTGTGAAGACGAATATTAGCGTTGTACTTACCTAAACGCTTTACATTACCACCAGTGACATTAATAAACTTCTTATCAATAGCATGCCCAGCTTTTTCTAATGAGGCAGCTAAATCAATGTTATTCACAGATCCGAATAATTTATCTCCAGTACCAACTTTAGCTGATATTTTAATATCTAAACCTTTAAGTGCATCTGCAATCGCTTGTGCTTCATCAATGATTTTCTTCTCTTTAAAAGCACGTTGTTTTAAATTTTCTGCTAATACTTTTCTAGCAGATACTGTAGCAAGAATGGCTTTACCACCTGGAATTAAGAAATTTCTACCATAACCGTTTTTAACTGTTACAACATCATCTTTAAACCCCAATCCTTCTACGTCATGTTTTAATATAAGTTCCATAGTTATAATAGTTTTATTTCAATAAATCAGCTACGTAAGGCATCAAGGCTAAATGTCTTGCTCTTTTCACAGCAACAGATACTTTTCTTTGATACTTTAGTGAAGTTCCAGTTAAACGTCTAGGTAATAACTTACCTTGTTCGTTTACGAATTTTATTAAAAAATCTGGATCTTTATAATCAATATATTTGATACCTGATTTTTTGAAACGACAATATTTTTTGGCTTTGTTGGTGTCAATATTCAATGGTGTTAAATATCTGATTTCACCATCTTTCTTACCTTTGGCTTGTTGTTCTATAGACATAATTACGCTTTTTCTTTAAGTTTAACTCTTCTTCTTTCAGCCCATGATATTGCATGCTTATCTAAAGTAACCGTTAGATAGCGCATAAAACGTTCGTCACGTCTAAACTCCACTTCTAAGGGACCAATAGCTTCTCCAGGAGCAGTAAATTCAAATAAATGGTAAAATCCACTTTTTTTGTTCTGAATCGGATAGGCTAATTTTTTCAGCCCCCAATCTTCTTTCGATACCATCTTTGCTCCTTTAGAAACGAGTAATTTCTCGTATTTCTTTACTGTTTCCTTTATCTGAGTGTCAGATAAAACGGGATTCAAGATGAAAACAGTTTCGTAATGATTCATAAATTTTGTAATTTTTTGTTTTAAAATGGCTGCAAAAATAAGTATTAATTATTGTTTAGACAACATTATAAGGTATTATTAATCTTCATTTTTAGATTCGTTTAACCGATTTTTGTGATTTTAAACGATTTATTTTTTGTAATATTGCTTTTTAAGCATCTTAAAACCAAATCAATATGACTTTAAACTGTGTAATTATTGATAATGACCCTCTTCAAAGACTAGGAACTTTGAATATTATTAATGAAAACCCTTCACTAAAAATTATTGGTGAATTTTCTTCCGCTATCGAATCAAAACAATTTTTACAAACTAATCATGTAAATTTGATTGTAATGGAAGTTAACTTTCCTGTTTTAAATGGATTTGATTTAATAGATTTTTGTAATAACACTAAAGAAATATCCACTCCAAGAATTGTAATTACTTCACACGATGAATCACAAGCATTTAAAGCTTATGAATACTCCGTTACAGATTTTATCTCCAAGCCTGTGGATAAAAACAGATTTGACAAGGCCATATTAAAGGTTATGTCAGAATTGGAAATAAATAATAACCCCCAAGATCTAAATAGTGAACATATTTTCGTTAAGAGTAATTTGAAAAAACGAAAAATCTATATAAACGAAATTAAATGGATTGAAGCGCTAGGAGATTATGTTAAGTTAATAACTAATGATAAAAGTTACGTAATCCTTTCCACTATGAAAGCTTTTGAAAACGAGCTTCCAAAAAAACTCTTTTTAAGAATTCACAAGTCCTATATTGTAAATTTAAAAAAAGTTGAGAGGTACGACAGTAAATACGTAGAAATTGAAAAAATAAAACTTCCCTTAAGTCGAACACGAAAATTAGAACTTAGCCAAGCTTTAGATATTTAATTTCAATAATTGTCTACATTAATAATTACACTCACACCTCTATAATCCTTAGTACTTAAAAATGTTGTTTTAATTTTATTTATGGCTGACTTAGTTTTTAGTAAAGAATGGTTTTGAGGTATTTTAAGAAGAATATTTTTGTGATATTGATTCCTTATCCTTGAAACTGGAGGGAATTCTGGTCCTAGTACATTAACATCAAAGACTCTACGCAAACTAATAGCTAACCATTCTGCTCCATCATTTACCTTATTATAGTCTTTGTGCTTAAGTGTAAACTTAATTATGCGACAAAATGGTGGATATTTATAGATTCGTCTTTCCTCTAGCTGCTCAGCAAACATAGATTCAAAATCGTTAATCGATACTTGCTGAAGTATAGCGTGGTGTGGATTATAAGTTTGAATAATCACTTTGCCTCTAACATCAGTACGACCAGCACGACCAGAAACCTGTTGAAGTAGCTGATAGCTTCGTTCATGAGCTCTAAAGTCTGGGAAATTAATTAACTGGTCAGCATTAAGGACACCTACTAACTTAACGAATCTAAAATCTAAACCCTTTGTTACCATTTGGGTGCCAACTAAAATATCAACTTCTTTGTTTTCAAAACTAGAAATAATTCTATCATAACTATGTTTACCACGAGTTGTATCTAAATCCATTCTAGCTACTTTAGCGTTAGGAAATAAAAGCTCTATTTCTTCCTGAATTTGCTCAGTACCAAAACCTTTACTATTTATTTCTAATCCACCACAAGCCCCACAGGAAGTTTGCATGGACATCATATAACTACAATAATGACACCTCAATTGATTTCTATACTGATGAAACGTAAGACTAACATCACAATTCGGACAATCTGGTGTATGACCACAAGTGTTGCAAGAAACTACAGGAGAATACCCCCTGCGGTTTTGAAATAATATAACCTGAGAACCCAACTGGAGTGTTTCTTTAATTTCAGTGATTAGTCGATCACTAAAATGATTAATCATTTTCTTCTTCTTATACTTTTCTTTTAAATCGACCAATTCTATTTCTGGCATCAGAACGTTGTTAAAACGATGTTTAAGGGATATGTACCCATACTTATTTTGCTTTTGGGCATTATAATAACTTTCAATACTAGGAGTAGCTGAACCTAAAATTGTCTTAGCCTTAAATATTCTCGCTAATATGATTGCTGTGTCCCGTGCGTGGTAACGTGGAGCTGGGTCAAATTGCTTATATGACTGTTCATGCTCCTCGTCAATAATAATTAGACCTAAGTCTTGAAAAGGCAAGAGAACTGATGAACGTGCCCCTATTACAACCCTGGCAGAACTTGAATTATTAAGAACATGGTTCCAAACTTCTAGCCTTTCGTTTTGAGAATATCTTGAATGGTAAACTGCAATCTGATTTCCGAAGTACTGCTCCAATCGTTGAACAAGCTGAGATGTTAAAGCAATTTCTGGCACTAAATAAAGAACCTGTTTTCCTTGAGCAATTATAGCTTCTATTTTTTTTACATAAATTTCTGTTTTACCAGACGATGTAACACCATGTAGAAGACTGATGTCATGTGTTTCAAAAGAAGTATTTATTTCATTTAAAGCTAATTCTTGGTGCTTATTTAGAGATTTAGAAATGTTTAAATTAGAATTATTAAACTTAACTCTATCGGTTTGAAAAAAATATTCTTCAAAAATTCCCTTATCAATTAATGCTTTAATTTGTGAAGAACTAGCATTGCTTTTTGCTTTTAGTTCTGAAACTTTTATCTGTATATCTAGGGATGATAATGAAAAATAATTTATAACAAGCTCACGTTGTTTCTCAGACCTATTCAAGGTCTTGAGTAATTCTTGCAAAGAATCTTGAGAGGTATAATCTGAATGAACTTTCACACATCTGATAAGTTTAGGTTTGTACTTCTCAAACACTTCTTGTTCTAAAACTATAGACTTCTTGTCAATTAAACTCTGTAAAATTGGAAATGATTTCTTTTTGTTAACAACCGTATTAATTTCATTAATTTTAAGGCTTGATTGTTGTTGCAATGCTTCATAAATTAAATACTCATCATCAGAAAAAGAAGATGGGTCAAAATCACTTGACTTGTTCCAGGAAATTAATGTTTCGCTTTCTAACAAAAAAATACTAGGCAAAGAAGCACGTAAAACCTCTCCCATTGTACACATATAATAACTAGAAATCCACTCCCACAATTGGAATTGGAAAGAATTTAAAACCGGTGATTTATCTAATATGCTATGGATTGATTTTGCTTCATAAGCTGCGGGTGGGTGTTGATGTAATTTATAAACTACAGCAGTATAGATATTGCGTTTTCCAAAAGGGACGGTAACCCTAAAACCTGGTTTAATAAACCTAGCCTCTGCAGCTGTAATGGCATAAGTATAGTTACGTTCTAAGGATAACGGCAATATAACATCTACAAAATCAAGATTTATTAACCGCATTTTTTCTTTAAAAGTTGTAAAGTCGCGTTTAATTCATGTCCTAAGAGAATAATATTGGCATTCAACCAAAAATAAATTAAAAGAATTAACAATCCACCAATAGAGCCATATAACTCATTATAATTAGAAAAATCCTCAATATAGAGACTAAACAAATATGATGATAATAGAATTAAAAAAGTAGTAAAAAATGCCCCTACAGAAAAAAAACTAGATAATTTACCGTCTTTGGTTCCGAAATAATAAATAGTAGCCATACTTACGTAAATCATTATTACAAAAAAGAAATATCTGGCTCTAGTAATCCAAAATAATTCACTCAACGCATCTCCTGTAGAAAATGTTACAACAATTGGATGGATTAAGTATATCTGAGCATATCCAAAACCAACAACTGTCAGAATTAGAATAAAAACTAAAATAATGGCAACTCCCAAAGCATAAACATATTGTTTAATAAAGTGACGATTAATTTGTTGATGATAAGAATTTTCAAAAGCTGAAAAAACTGCATTAACTCCATTGGCCATTAAAACCATCGAAATTAAAAAAACAGTAGAAAGAAGACCCCCTGTGTGCTTTTTATTGATATTTTCAAAAATATTGTCGTTGAAAAAATCAGAAGTATGTGGTGGCAAAAATGAATCTAAAAAGTTTAAAAAATCAAATTTAAAAGATTCAAATGGAATGTACGGAATTAAGATTATAATAAACAACAAAAATGGAAATATAGCTGTAAAAAAACTAAAAGCAATTGCGCTTGCCCGTATAGAAATAGCACCATTAAAAATTCCAATAATATACATCTCCAGTAGGTCAAATAAAGAAAATCCCTCGAACCCAGGGAGCTTAATTCTCTTTAAAATTTTAGTTATCCAATTTACAATAGGAATTTTATCGATATTTTTTTTTATTGATGAACTCATTAAACAGCTTTGAGGCTAAGATCCATATTAGAAACTGAATGAGTCAAAGCACCACACGAAATATAATTAACTCCGCATTCTGCATAATGCCTGAGAGTAACTTCATCAATTCCACCTGAAGACTCAGTTAAACACTGGTCCCCAATTAAATCAATCGCTTTTTGGGTATCTGTGTAGTTAAAATTATCAATTAAAATTCGGTGAACTCCATTGTTTTTTAATATTTCTGTGATTTCATCTAAGTCACGAGCCTCAACCACAATAGGAAGGCTTAATTGTTGTTGTTTTAGGAACTCCTTAGTCATTGTTATAGCTTTCGTAATACCTCCTGCAAAATCAATATGATTATCCTTGAGCATTATCATGTCATATAATGCAAATCTATGATTGACTCCACCTCCAATAGCTACAGCCCATTTTTCCAAAGCCCTAAAGCCTGGTGTAGTTTTACGAGTGTCTAATATTTTAGTATTAGTTCCTTTTAATATTTCAACGTAGGAATTTGTTTTTGTTGCTATAGCACTCATTCTTTGCATTGCATTTAAAACAATCCTTTCAGCTTTTAATATAGATTGCTTTGGTCCATTTACATAGAAAGCAATATCTCCAAACTTTACGGAGTCACCATCATTTAATAATGTTTCAACAACTAAATTAGGATCTACATAATTGAATACTTTTTTAGCAAATCCTATACCAGCTATAATCCCATTATCTTTAATCAGAAGCTTAGCATTTCCATGAGCATTTGCAGGAATACAAGCTAAGGAACTATAATCTCCATCTCCAACGTCCTCACGAACAGCATTTTCGATTATTATTTGAACTTCATTTTTAAATTGCTCGTTGGTAATCATAATTGTAACTTTGTAGCTAAAATATGAATTGTTGAGGAATTATGTAAATAATTGTAGTTCCTTATTCAAAATAACTTAACAATAATAATGGAGATCAAACTCATTGCTATAGGTAAAACTGATAGGACTGAACTGGAACAGCTAATAAAAAGCTATCAAAACAGATTAATGCATTATGTACGATTCTCAATTGAAATCATTCCTGATATAAAAAATAGCAAAAATTTACCCGAAAAAAAACAAAAAGAGAAAGAGGGTGAACAGATTTTAAAAAAACTATCTAACTCTGACCTTGTTATTTTACTTGACGAAAACGGAAGCGAAATGAATTCAATTAAGTTCTCAAACTTCCTACAAAAACAAATGAATTCTGGTTTAAAGCGTCTAGTTTTAGTTATCGGAGGTCCATATGGTTTTTCTCAAGAAGTTTACAACAAATCTTTTACAAAATTAGCACTTTCAAAAATGACATTTTCCCATCAAATGGTGCGTTTATTTGTAATTGAACAACTATATAGAGGGTTTAGTATTTTAAAAAATGAGCCTTACCATCACCGCTAACTTAAAAACTACACCATGGAAATTGTATTTGCAACAAATAACTTGAATAAAATTAAAGAAGTTCAATCACTACTTCCTTCTAACATTACTATCCTCAGCCTTGAATCTATTGGATGTAATGAAGAAATTCCAGAAACAAAAAATACAATTGAAGAAAATGCTATTCAAAAAGCTGATTATATTAAAGAACATTACGGATTAAATTGCTTTGCAGATGATACAGGACTAGAAGTTAATGCACTAAATAGTTCGCCAGGTGTTTATTCAGCTCGATATGCTGGTCCAGAAAAATGTTCTGAATCAAACATGAAATTATTATTATCAAAACTAAAACTCATTTCAGACCGTTCTGCACAGTTTAAAACAGTAATTGCTCTAAACATCAATGGAAAAACGTTAATATTCGAAGGTATCTGTAAAGGGGAAATTTCGCATGAGAAAAAAGGAAAAGGAGGTTTTGGTTATGACCCCATATTTATACCAAATAATCATAAGAAAACTTTTGCAGAACTTTCGTTAAGCCGAAAAAATGAAATCGGACACCGCGGAAAAGCGGTTACAAAATTGGTAAATTATTTAAATTTTCTTTAAATAAAATAACACTATATTTGCGGCTTAAAATTCCTCAGGGTGAGGGTGTGTTACAAGGAGCTTGGTTATATTATGTTCAATATGCTTCTAATTAACACTTAGTTATACTTATTGAATAAAATTACAAGAAAAATGAATGCATTCCATAAACTTGGACTAGAAGATCATTTGATCCAAGCAGTTACAGATTTAGGATTTGAAACGCCTAGTGAAGTACAAGAAAAAACAATCCCCTTATTACTAAAAGAAGATATTGATCTAGTTGCTTTGGCGCAAACTGGAACAGGGAAAACAGCCGCTTTTGGATTTCCTATGTTACAAAAAATTGATACAAAGAGTCGTACAACTCAAGGACTTATATTATCACCAACAAGAGAGCTGTGTCTGCAAATTACTAATGAAATGAAGCTCTATGGTAAACACTGCAAGGGACTTAATGTTACTGCAATTTACGGAGGAGCTAGCATTACAGACCAAGCTAAACAAGTAAAAAGAGGAGCGCAAATCATAGTAGCCACTCCAGGAAGAATGAAAGATATGATAAGTCGTAGACTGGTAGATATATCTAAAATTGAGTATGCGGTTTTAGATGAAGCTGATGAAATGCTTAACATGGGTTTCTTCGAGGATATTACAGAAATACTATCATACACTCCAGAAGAGAAAAGTACTTGGTTGTTTTCTGCTACAATGCCAAAAGAGGTTTCATTGATAGCAAAAAAGTTTATGGCTAATCCAACTGAAGTGACTGTTGGGCACAAAAATATGGGGAGTGAAAATGTTTCTCATGAATATTTTCTTGTAGGAGCTAGAGATCGATACCAAGCTTTAAAACGTTTAGCAGATGTAAACCCTGAAATATTTTCAGTTATTTTTTGTAGGACTAAAAGAGATACTCAGAAAGTAGCTGAACAACTTATTGAAGATGGGTACAGCGCTGGAGCATTACATGGCGATTTAAGTCAAAATCAACGTGATGTAGTTATGAAGTCATTTAGAGTAAAACAAATACAAATGCTTGTAGCAACGGATGTTGCTGCTCGTGGTATTGACGTGGATGATATTACTCACGTAATCAATTATCAGCTTCCGGATGAAATAGAAACTTATACTCACCGAAGCGGTAGAACAGGTCGAGCTGGAAAATCAGGAATCTCAATGGTTATAGTTTCTAGAAGTGAAGTTCGAAAAATAAAAAGTATTGAAAAAATTATTAAAAAAGAATTTACAAAAAAAGAAGTTCCAAGTGGAATGGAGATTTGTGAAGTTCAATTAAAAGCACTTGCTAATAAAATTCATGACACTGAAATAAATCATGAAATTGACCCTTATTTAAACGATATTAATAATTTATTTAAAGATGTCTCCAAAGATGAATTAATCAAAAAATTCTTTTCAGTAGAGTTTACCCGTTTTTTTAATTATTACAGAAAAACCAAAGACCTAAACTCTCCTAACGAAGGAAATCATGTACAAGATTATGGAAAGGAAGACAATTCAACTCGTTTTTTTATTAATATTGGTAATAAAGATGGTTACGATTGGATGAAATTAAAGGATTTTCTTAGAGACACTCTACAGCTCAGTCAGGATGACGTATATAAAGTTGATGTAAAAGATAGTTTCGCTTTTTTTAATACTGATAATACTCACAAATCCAAAGTTTTAGAGTTTTTCAAAGATTTCAAACAAGATGGACGTTTTATAAATGTTGAAATTACTGAAAAAAAGAGTCGTGAACGTAATAGAGGGGGTGGAAGCCGGAGATCATCAGGAGGGTATGGAAGTGGAAGAAGCCGAAATGAACGGTCTAAAAATTCAGGATTTAGATCTGAAAGAAAAGGAAGACGAGGCGAAAGTGGAGTCTCAAGTAAATCTCCAAGGCGTTCCTCTGATTTTAAACCAAAAGGGAGTACTTTTTCAAGACCTAGAAAAAGCCGTAGATAATATTTTTGTTTGTTAATTTTAAGTCAAAATTTTATTTGGCAATCGTGATGTAATTTTTCTTTACTATTTTTATTTAATTAATTTAAGTATGAAGTTACGTTTTACTCTATTTTTAACTTTTCTCATTCCTTTTGTAGGCGTAGCTCAACAATATACAACTGTAAAAGGGAAGATAATTGAGTCTGAATCTCTTAGCGCTATGGAAAGTGTTAATATTGTAAACTTAAATCAAGTAATAGGAACTACTACTAGTTCTGAAGGTGAATTCGAAATTAAAGCAAAAGCTAATGACACACTACACCTGTCATATCTGGGTTTCAAATCCATTAAAGTTAGAGTAACGAACGACTGGATAAGATACGGCACTTCAACAACCATAGAGCTGACAGAACTAGCATTAGCACTAGAAGAAGTTAATGTAAATAAGTTAAAGCTTACTGGCTACCTTGAAATTGATATAAAACAAGTGCCAATTCGAAAAAACACTCGCTATAGTATTTCTGGGCTTAATAGTGGTTATGAATCTAGACAACGTTCTCTAAGTATGGTACAAAACGTTTTAGGAGCTATCTTTAATCCTGCGGATTTTTTACATAATATCTTCGGTAAAAAACCTAGAGAAATGCGAAAATTACGAGAAATGAAAAAACAAGATGAAATCAAAAACCTACTTGCTTCCCGATTTGATAGAGAAATGCTAACTGCACTATTACAAGTTGACAAAATTGATTTAGATCTTCTTATTAGCGAATGTAATTACTCACAGGATTTCATTAGTAATGCAAATGATCTTCAAGTATTAGACGCAATAAGCGAGTGTTATGAAGAGTATAAAATTCTTAGTAGGAAAAAGTAAAACATATAAAAAGAGTTATTTTAATCGCTTTTTTTCTTCAATCCAACGTGACATGTATTTAGTGCTTTGAAACTGATGATATGCAAGCAATTGTCCAATAAAATTACTGGATCGATGGGAATTTATTGTAGTTGTAAGTAATTTTATTCTATCAATCAGCTTTAAATAAAGTTCTTCTTTATTAAATCGTAGTTCCAGCACTCTAAAACCCTTATTTTGAAAGTCATTCCAAACACTCTCTGTTGAATACAAATCAATACATTTTTCTATATATAAGTTGGAATCATTTTCAATAAATCCATTTGGTTGAAGTGAACCGAACATACCTTCAGCAGCTATTGTTGACATTACTGAAGGAGTTCCACATTGCATTGCCTGAACTAACTTTCCTTTGAGCCCTGAACCAAAACGTAACGGAGCTAAAAGTACCCTAGCAGAATTAACAACTTCAAAAGCATCTTCAACAAAGCCATGTACTAGAAACCCATCCTTTATATTATGCATAGATCTGACGGCCTGGGTATCATAAGCACCATAAATATGAAGATTTGCTTCAGGAAGACATGACTTAATTGAAGGCCAAATATCTTTTTTTAAATAACTTACAGCATCTAAATTAGGTGAATGTAAAAAATTGCCAATTGACACAAAATCAGTTCTATCATCAAATGATTTGAATCGATTTATTTCTAAATTATGATTAGCATCTATCATAAAAGGCAAGTATAGTAAGAGATTACTATCAACCTTAAATGTATCAACTAAAATTTCAAATTCACATTCAGAAATTATTAAAGAAAGATCACATCTGTACAAACTAGCAATCTCTCTTTTAGTGATTTCATTTGACATAAAATCATCTAAACAAATTTCATGAGAATTTAGAGATAAACTCCTTGTTTTACGCACAAAATGTAAATCTTCAGTATCAAGTATTCTTAAGGCGTTTGGACAGTTTTCCACAATACGCCAACCAAATTGTTCTTCACTCATAAAACGATCAAAAAGAACAATATGTGGATTTAAGTCCTGGGCAAAAATATCAAAACTAGAATCATTTAGTATAATGTCAACAACTTGGACATTTAAAGATTCTAAATCAAATGCATTGTGAGATTTTTTACACGTGGTTGCAAATACAATTGTATAATTTTGGTCATTGAAAAAATTAATTAATTGAAGCATTCGAGTCCCAGCTGCAGAAGAATTAGGTTCCGGATAAACAAAACCTATTATAAGGACGGTCGCTTTCATACATTAAAATTAGTCTTCAATAGAGATATTGATTGAATTATTTGCAAGAATCTCTCTGTTAGCCCAATTTACTAGGGAATTTATCTGATTTTGGTCTAAAACTGCACTTTTGTGAGTCCAAGTATAAGATTTCAAAGGCATTTTACGTTCTTTAACTTCTTCAACTAATTCTTCCAATTTATGAACTTTGCGATTATCCGAATATGAAAACCATTTTGAAACATCAAAATGTTTCTTTCCACCTTTAATATGACTATTAAGCCAATAATTTATTGGAGTTATAGAATTATACCAAGGATAATCAGTTTGATCACTATGGCAGTCAAAACAGGCTTCTTTTAGCAGTATTTGCACTTCTTTGGGAGTATTTGTATCTAAGAAAAATTGATTAACAGCATACAAACCGCTCTGATTTTTCTTTGGACTTAAAAATTGAGAGACCATAAACAAAGATATAAGTACTACTAAAATTTTATTTTTGAGATTCATATAATTATATTCGTTTTGGATAAAAAACAAAGATAATGAAAAACAAAAAGAATTAATTAATTATAGTAGAACAACCAAATTAAAACTTATAATTGAGAGAACAAATTTTGTTATGAAAATACGTATATTTGAAGCTTCCAATTTTTTTACAAATTATGGCTTTATTTACACTAAATGCAATATCACCTATTGATGGCAGATACCGTTCAAAGGTATTATCTCTTGCTGATTTTTTTTCTGAAGAAGCACTTATCAAATACCGAGTTTTAGTTGAAATCGAGTATTTCATCGCTCTATGTGAAATTCCTTTGCCTCAATTAATAGAATTTGATAGCGCTCTTTTTAAGGACTTAAGAGCAATTTATACTGATTTTTCTACTAAAGATGCTCAAGCTATTAAAGATATTGAGAGTATTACTAACCATGACGTAAAAGCTGTTGAGTATTTCCTAAAAGATAAATTTGACGCACTTAAAATTTCTAAATATAAAGAATTTATTCATTTTGGGTTAACCTCGCAAGACATTAACAATACAGCAATTCCATTAAGTATAAAAGAAGCCATCTCAGCTGTATATACACCAGAGTATAAGTCCTTAATTGAATGTTTGAAAGGATTAGCAGATGAATGGTCTGAAATTGCATTATTAGCAAGAACACACGGACAACCTGCCTCCCCTACTCGTCTTGGTAAAGAAATTGAAGTTTTTATAACACGCTTAGAAGCTCAATTTAAATCGATAAATTCTATTCCTAATGCTGCGAAATTTGGTGGCGCTACTGGAAACTTTAATGCACATAAGGTAGCCTACCCAAATATAAACTGGCAGGCATTTGCAAACGAGTTTTTGAAAGATAAACTTGACTTAGATCATTCTTTTCCGACAACTCAGATTGAGCATTACGACCATATGGCCGGACTTTTTGATACACTTAAGCGAATTAACACCATAATTATTGATTTAGATCGTGACTTCTGGACTTATGTATCTATGGACTATTTTAAACAAAAAATTAAAAAAGGAGAAGTCGGGAGCTCTGCTATGCCGCATAAAGTAAATCCAATTGATTTCGAAAATAGTGAAGGTAATTTAGGAATTGCTAATGCAATATTTGAGCACCTTTCTGCTAAACTACCTATATCTAGGCTTCAACGCGATTTGACAGATAGTACTGTTTTGAGAAATATTGGTGTTCCTTTTGCACATTCCATAATCGCCTTTAAATCTACATTAAAAGGACTTAAAAAACTACTTTTAAATTCATCTAAAATTAATGAAGATTTAGACAAAAACTGGGCAGTAGTTGCGGAAGCAATTCAAACTATATTAAGGCGTGAAGGATATCCTAATCCCTATGAAGCTCTAAAAGGTTTAACACGTACAAACGAAGGAATAACCCAAAAATCTATTTCAAACTTCATAGAAACCTTGGAAGTTAGTGATACAATTAAGTTAGAGCTTAAAGCTATTACACCCTCAAACTACACAGGAATTTAGTAGGTCAGAGTTGAAATTCTAAAGTAAATACTTCATAAAAGAATCCATATTTGAATGTTGGGTATCTAATTGATCTATTATACCTCCTAGATTCATAATTTGAGAAAGGTTCATGTCGTTACCTAAAACTCTTACAATTGCAAAACCCATTTCTAATGAATAGCCAAAAACAACAATCTCATCAATTGTCTTATTATTTTCAATGTAAAGAACTTTAACCTTTCCACCAGAACTAGTTCCCATTCTTAACAAATCATTGTAAATGTTTGACTTTAAAATGTTTTTAACTGAAAATAATTGAGAATTAAATTCATCTAAATTTCCATCGGCAAGACTGTAAGCAATTACATTCAGCTTATTAATTGAATTAATTGCTTTAGTTTGGTCCTCAGAAAAATCTATTTTTTCATTATTAAGAAAAGAAATGGGAATATCTACTGAAATAAATGCGGAGTCTTCCTGATGGTTTACAAAATAAGATTGTAAAGAATCCTTAGAACTACAAGAGGTAAAAAAAAATAGAGATGTAAAAAATAATTTATATATAAATATCTTTTTCATTTAATCATAATTTTCATTAGTTAAGTTCTTGTTTGCATTTTTCAATAAATCTCCACCAGGAACATCAAGCTTAGCTGTTAAGTTTGAGACTTCTCGTAAATCAATATCTCCTTTTAGTAATAAAAGAACAGATTCAAATTCAAGTTTTTTTCCGTTAATTGAATAACTTTGCTGAGAAGTTAAGTTCGATGTACCAGATGAGAACATTAAAAGCTCTTTAACATGATTGTCATCTTTGCCCTCAAGAATATAAAACTGTATATTACTATCACCATCCTTAATCCTCATCAGCTCCTCTAACTCAAATTTCTTAACATAATTGGCAACATCCCTTGACATAATTGAACTAATTTCTGTTGATGAAGATGTATAAACAGTCAGATTTTTCAACTTTCCAGCCTGAATCATAAATTCTGCTGCATCTGGATCATTTGTTTCAATATCTGACAACATATCAAACATTTTTTGATTTACCACGATAGAACTTACATCGCTATAATCTTCATATTTATCAAATAAATTTTGGGATAAAAGAAATGTAGGAAAGAGAACTAAACTAAAGATTAGTGTTTGTATTTGTGTTTGTGTTTTCATTTTATTAATTTTTAATTTAAAGATTGAATTAGTTGATTTTTTAAATTCACTCAAAATATACTTGTCATGTTAAGGTTATAAATAAAAGACGATTAAATACATAAATTGTTACAAGACATAAAATAAATTTTAGATATCTTAATAATTAGTTTAATTTAGTTTATTGGTCATTCTAATACAAAATATAGTAAAAAAATATGAAATTTCTTATAAAATATACAACACTGTTATTTGTTTTAAGTCTCTCACTTAGTTGTTTCAAGGACGATGATGATTCAATTTCAAGTAGCTCTGAAATTAAAGATTTTGTGTGGAAAGGAATGAATTTCGCTTATTTGTATAAAGAGAATAGCTCAAATCTGGCAAATGACAGGTTTGAAAGTAATAGTGAATATCAAAGTTATTTAAATGGATTTGACTCACCTGAATCTTTATTTGAAAGTGTTGTTTATGATCGTCAAACGACAGATAGATTTAGTAGAATTACAACCGATTACATTGCATTAGAACAACAATTTAGTGGAATCACAAAAACTAATGGAGCAGAATTTAACTTTTATTATATTCCTGGGAGCACAAGTGAAATTTTTGGAGTTGTCCGATTAATTTTACCAGAAAGTAATGCTAGCAACACATCGATTTTTAGGGGTCAGGTTTTTAATAAAATAGATGATCAAATAATGACTATCAGCAATATCAGCTCTTTGCTTGCAAGTGAAACTTACAGTATTGGTCTAGCAATTTATAATGATAATGGAACTAACGAGATTGATGATGACACCATTTCAAATTCATCTGAAACTATTGCTTTAAGTAAGTCAGTGTATTACGAAAATCCAATTTTTAAAGCTGAAGTATTTAACTTAGATAATGAAAATGTGGCTTACCTTATGTATAATGGTTTTGTAGCGGATTATGACAGTCAACTAAATATAGTTTTTGGGAATTTGCAATCACAAAATATTCAACATTTAATTTTAGATTTAAGGTATAACCCTGGAGGGAGTGTTAATACAGCCGCTACATTAGGAAGTATGATTACAGGATTTACTAGTGGAGTTTTTGCTAAACTTCAATATAATAATGATTTACAAAACAATAATACAAATTATAATTTCTCAAGTAATCTGGCTCTTGGAGGTAGTATAAATTCACTAAATCTAAATAAAGTTTATGTGTTAACTTCAGGCAGCTCAGCTTCTGCCAGTGAAATGATCATAAATAGCTTAAGTGCTTATATCGATGTTGTTCAGATAGGTACTAAGACTGTAGGAAAATCTCAAGCATCTACAACTATTTATGATTCTCCTACATTTCAAAGACAAGGAGCTAACTCAGGTCACTTGTACGCACTTCAACCACTAGTTGCTATTTCAGTTAATAAAGATGATTTAGTAGTCCCTTCAACTGGACTGGAACCAGATATTGAAATCAGTGAATCTATTGGTAATTATGGTGTATTGGGTACAATACAAGAACCAATGCTAGCAGCAGCTCTTCTGGCTATTCAAAACTCTGGAAGATTTCAGACTGTTACACAAGGAGTTTCCCCTGTTTTGGATACAAATTCCTTTATCCCTTACATACAAGACATGTATATTGACTAAAATACTTGAGGCTTATACGCATTATTTAATAGTAATTAAAACTAAAATTTGTAAATAGAAATGTTTGTATTGACTGAAATAATATTTATTTTTGAGGGTAAGCTCGTCACATGAATAAAAAAAAAATTACAAAAAAACAGTTAGTTGTTATTCTATTTATGCTAATTGCTGTCATATTCAGACTCTTCCCTCACCTACCCAATTTCACACCAATTACAGCTATAGCTCTGTTTGGTGGTCTTTATTTTACAAATAAAAAAATGGCGTATTTAGTGCCTTTATTTATTATGGCCTTATCTGATGTTTTTTTAGGATTTCATTTGATTTCATTATTTGTATACACAGCATTTTTATTAGTTAGTTTTATTGGCACTAAAACAAAAAAGCCAAGTGTCTACACTATTTTATTGGGCAGTCTTAGTTTTTTTATTGTAACTAACTTTGGTGTGTGGCTCATTGGCTATCCAAAAACATGGACAGGATTAATTGAATGCTACACTCTTGCATTACCATTTTTTAGAAACTCTTTATTAGGAGACTTCTTCTACTCTGGATTAATGATATTTGGTTACAAATTTGTTGAAAGAAAATATCTTAATTTGGTTTAATTTAAATTCTATTTTTTGCACTGATTATTATTTTAAAAACAACTCATTAATATGGAATATATAATTTTAATCGTTGTCCTTATTGGATTTGCAGGCTTGGCATTTTATCTAAAACAGCCTATTGCTAAAGATATTGATCAAATTGAATTAAAAGATGTACGAATCTCGTTGCTAGAAAAAGAAGCAGCTCAAAAAGATCTAAATATTTCAAACTTAAACAAACAGTTAGAGATTGCTGCTGCCAAAGCTGATGACTTTGAGCAGATAAAAATTGAAAAAGTAAGAACTGAAGAACGATTAAAACTTGTAGAAACAGAAAGAAATGTACTGAAAAACGAAACTATATCATTCCAAAAAGCAGAGGAAGGACGTCAAAAAGAAGCTACTAAAAATTTTGCTATCGCAGTAACCTTACAACAATCTCTAGAAAAAGAAAAGGAACGTTTAAATGATGACCGCGTAAAAGAAAAAGAGGATGAGTTTAATAAAATGAAATTAAAGTGGTCTGAACATGAAAAAGATGTTCAAAATCATCTCCAGCTCATTTGTAGAAATAATGTCATAAGGTACATTAGTCAAGAGGATTTTCCACATCCTCGAAATAAGCCAGATAATTCTATTGAAATAATGGAACAACTAATAGTATTCGATGCTAAAAGCCCTGCTAATGACGATTTAACTAATTTCCCTAAATACATTAAGCTTCAAACTGAAAATCTTAAGAAGTACGCTAAACACGAGGATGTTAAAAATGATTTATTTCTTGTAATACCGTCTAATACCCTAGAGGTCATCAGTCAGTTTCATTACAACATTGGAGACTACAACGTCTATATTATTACAAAAGACGCTTTGGAGCCAATTATCTTGAGTCTCAAAAAAATTGAAGACTATGAATTTGCAGACAAATTAAGTCCAGAAGAACGTGATAACATTTGTAGAATAATTGGAAAATTTGCACATACCACAAAAAGACGCATACAAATTGATGAATTCTTTGCGCGTGAATTTTTAGATACCTTAGGTAAAGCTGGCACACAATTACCTAGAGAAATTTTAGAAAATGTTATTAAATTTGAAAATGCTGAAAAGCTTAATCCTCCAATGGAAAAGCGAAATAAACAAATTCTTACTAAAGATCTAAAAGAGACCGTTGATAAGTTAGAAAATGAAATGCATATAAGAGAAATTTCAAAAATTGTAACTAAAATAGATTTCGAAAAATAAATTTATATTAGTTTTAGAAAGATCGAGCTAAATTAAAACCAAAATACACATCACCCTCTCCCCAGTCCCCAGTACTAGTCCCAAATACTCCGTTGGTATACATAGACTGTGAATTAGTAAAGAGTAACTGAAAAACATGGCCACCTGTCTCTAAATCTATACCTATAGAAAAAGGGTTTTTATACAATGAATTCTCACTTCTGTTCAAATGCACTCCGTACTCTGTATTAAAAGACCAGCGTTTTCCAAGCTTATAACGGCCTCCAAAACCAAGTCCATACTGGGAGTTACCCTGAAAATCATCGGTTAAATAATTATCGTGAAAAAATGTAGGTGAAAGAATAAGTGACAAATTATTATTTATTTTTCTAGAGACTAACAGTTGTGCTACATAACTCAATCGGTGTTTAAACTCGAGCTTAGGTAAGTTATCTGTATCTAGAGAAGTATTTGCTAATACGGAAGTATAACCAACAACTGTAAAAGGAATTTTACCGGCTTGCTGATTCACTAATCTAAACTTACTAGCTACTTCATATATTTTTTGATTGGAGCTTCTAGAAGCGCTTATATTAATATTCTCAGAAAGCCCGTAAACAAAATTTAAATGAGTTACTGCTTCATCTAATCCAAAAAGATTCTGAAATCCGTTTTTTACAGTTCCAAAGCGATGCGATACAATAAAACTAAATCCCTTGTCAGCAACAAGCTTAGTAGATTCAAAATTAATAACCTTCAATCCTTTAAATACTGCACTTGTATAATTTAAATTTACTATGTCTGTATCAATTTCATTTAATAATTCATCTTGAGAAAATACTACAAGACAAAATATTAATAAAGTGGAGGTGAAAAATTGCTTCATTATTTATCTAACAATACTACATTGATCTAATTTAATTTCTTCAAGTAAATCGTCATAACCAATACATCTTCCTTTGACAACTATTGTATCATTGACTTTCAGTTTACTTAACATAGACTCGAAGTTACAGAAAATTTTATTGTTAATCGTAATATCTTCGAGGTTTAAAGAAGTAATGACACCATAAACAGTAATTGTTTGGTCTAAGTATTTAGATTCTGCTATTTTAGAGTCCTCCACAAACTCAGTAAAAAAAAGAGATGCTTCTACATTAAATTTAGCATTCTCTAGATTGATAGTTCTATGGTCAGGAAACAAATAATTGTACGCTAAAAAAAATAAGAACAATGTAAATGCAAAAAGAAATATTTTTTTTTTCATAAAAAAAGTTAAAGTTTAGAACTTAAAAACAAATTGGATATTGAATTAAGAAAAAATAATTAAATTTGAATATACTGATTATACTTATTATAGCAATGAAATGAAAAACAATTCTTTTTTTTTAATAATTACTTTCTGTATAATAACTTTATCTTGTTCTTATACAAGTGAAAAAGATTTGATAGAACAAATCAACCCTACTGAACTAATCACATATTCAGAAAAAATAAAACCTATATTTGATTCCAACTGTATTTCTTGCCATTCTAGCCCTCCAATTAACGGATCTGGAATATCATTAACAACCTACAATAGTGTTAAGAGTTCAATCGAAAACACAAATCTTATTGATAGAATTAACTGGCAGCCAGGACAGAGTGGCTTTATGCCACTTGGCGGATCAAGATTGCCTCAAAATCTAATAGACTTAATTATACAGTGGCAATTAGAAGGGTTTATTGAGTAACTAAAAATTATACCATGAAAAGTGTTTATTTATTTTTTACCTTAATCTCATTTTTTGCTTTTTCTCAAGAAAAATACCTCACAAAAACCGGAATGCTAGTCTTTGAGGCTAGTGTACCTTCTTTTGAAGAAATTAAAGCTACTAACACAAATGTGACGGCAATTTTTAATGCTTCAAATGGAGAGTTTGCTACGCTTGCATTAGTCAAAGGGTTTCGTTTTAAAAATGCCCTTATGGAAGAGCATTTTAATGAAAGTTATGCCGAATCCGATAGCTTCCCTAAAGCTATTTTTAAAGGAGTAGTTGAAGGATTCAAAGAAAACAACGCACTAAATAACTACCTAATTAATGGGACTCTTGATTTCCATGGAGTGACTGAAAAAATTCAGAACATCAACGTTCAAATTAAAAAATTAGATAGCAAACTGACTTTTAAAGGAAATTTTGAGTTAAACCCAAAAGAATTTGACATTGAGATTCCTAAAATCGTAAGTTCAAAAATTGCTGACAAAGTAATAGTAGTTTTTGAATTCACCATGGTGAAAAAATAAAAAAATCACTAATTGCGGTTCCTTTATATAAAATTTACAATAAATTTCTACTTACTCAAGTACATTTTTCGTCTCGAATATAAATCATAAAACTCATCTTCTTTAAGACTGTCTATAAAAAGAATACTTTCTCCAGTACTCTTCATTTCCGGTCCAAGTTGTTTATTTACATTAGGAAATTTATTAAAAGAGAAAACAGGTTGCTTAATTGCATAGCCTTCTAATTGCGGATTAAATTCAAAATCGGTAACTTTCTTTTCTCCAAGCATTACTTTAGTAGCATAATTAACATACGGCTCACCATAGGCTTTGGCAATAAATGGAACTGTTCTAGAAGCTCTTGGATTTGCTTCAATGATATATACCATATCGTCTTTAACAGCAAACTGTATATTTATGAGACCAACAGTATTTAAAGCTAGTGCAATCTTTTTTGTATGATCTTTAATTTGTTGCATTACTAAATTTCCAAGATTGAATGGAGGTAACGTCGCATTACTATCGCCTGAATGAATTCCACATGGTTCGATATGCTCCATGATTCCAATGATATACACATTTTCTCCGTCACATATAGCATCTGCTTCTGCTTCAATAGCACCATCAAGATAGTGGTCTAATAAAAGTTGATTTCCTGGCATTCTACTTAGCAGCTCAACCACGTGCTTCTCTAACTCTTCTTTATTTATAACAATTTTCATTCCTTGACCACCAAGTACATAAGAAGGACGGACTAAAATTGGAAAATCTAAGACATCTGCAATCAAAGAAGCTTCATCAGCAGTAGTAGCAATATCAAACTCTGGGTAGGGAATGTTATTTTCTTTAAGCAGGTTAGAGAATAAGCCTCTATCTTCAGCTAAATCCAGGGACTCAAAACTAGTGCCTAAAATTTTAACTCCATATTTAGTCAGCTTTTCAGCTAGTTTTAAAGCTGTCTGACCACCAAGTTGCACAATAACTCCTTCCGGTTTTTCGTGCTTAATAATATCATATATATGTTCCCAGAAAACTGGTTCAAAGTATAACTTATCAGCAGTATCAAAGTCCGTCGAAACTGTTTCAGGGTTACAATTAATCATTATAGTTTCATAACCACATTCTGCTGCTGCCAATACTCCGTGAACACAACAATAGTCAAATTCAATACCTTGACCAATTCGATTGGGCCCTGAACCTAAAACAATTACTTTCTTCTTTTTTGTAATTAAACTTTCATTTTCGGAGAATCTTATACCATCAGCTGTTTCCATATCACTTTCAAAAGTTGAATAGTAATATGGTGTTTTTGCTTCAAATTCAGCAGCACAAGTATCTACTAATTTGTAAACTCTATTCACCCCTAATTCTTCACGTTTTTTATAAACTTGACTTTCTAAACATCCTAACATATGGGCAATTTGTCGGTCTCCATATCCCTTTTGCTTAGCTTCAAGTAAAAGTGGTTTTTCTATAGAATCTATCTTGAATGATGAAATTTCATTTTTTAATAAATGTAATTCTTCATATTGTTTCAAAAACCACATATCGATCTTTGTAATATCATGAATACGGCTTAATGGAATACCCATCTGAATAGCATCATAAATTATAAATACACGATCCCAGGATGCAAGCGTTAGTTTATCAATAATTTGATTGTAATCTTTGTTTTCTTTGCCATCAGCTCCTAGACCATTTCGTTTAATCTCTAGAGATTGTGTGGCTTTATGGAGTGCTTCTTGAAATGAACGTCCAATCCCCATGACTTCACCTACTGATTTCATTTGCAAACCTAATGTACGATCTGACCCTTCAAATTTATCAAAATTCCAACGTGGAATCTTCACAATTACATAATCTAAAGTTGGCTCAAATAAAGCAGAAGTAGATTTAGTAATTTGGTTGCTTAACTCATCAAGGTGATACCCCAAAGCTAACTTTGCGGCAATTTTTGCAATTGGATAGCCAGTAGCTTTGCTAGCTAGTGCTGAAGATCTTGAAACACGTGGATTAATTTCTATTGCTATTATATCTTCATTTTCGTCAGGAGATACTGCAAATTGTACGTTACATCCTCCTGCGAAATCTCCGATACTTCGCATCATATGTATAGCCATATCTCGCATTTTTTGATATGTGCTATCACTTAGAGTCATAGCAGGAGCTACAGTAATTGAATCTCCAGTATGAATACCCATAGGGTCCATGTTTTCAATTGAACAAATAATAACAACATTATTATCAGAATCTCTCAATAGTTCTAGTTCGTATTCCTTCCAGCCTATCAAAGCTTTATCAATCATAACTTCATGAATTGGAGAAACCTCTAAACCTCGAGTTAATAATTTATCAAAATCTTCTTCTTTATAAACTATAGCAGCTCCATCTCCTCCTAAAGTGAAAGACGCTCTAATTACTAAGGGAAAGCCAAATTCTTGAGCAATTTCTTTTCCTTTAAGATACGAAGTTGCTGTTGCTTGCGGAGCCATTGGAATTCCAATCTTTAACATTAATTCACGGAATTTTTCTCTATCTTCTGTTATATTTATTGCATCTATATCTACACCAATAATATCAACACCAAAATCAGTCCAAATACCTTTATCATCTGCCTCTATACAAAGATTTAAAGCGGTCTGTCCACCCATTGTGGGTAAAACAGCATCAATATGGGGATGTTTTTCCAAAATTTTAATAATAGACTTAGTCGTTAAGGGCAATAAATAAACATGGTCCGCCATAACTGGATCAGTCATAATTGTTGCAGGGTTAGAATTAATTAAAATGGTTTCTATACCATCTTCTCTTAACGAACGAAGTGCTTGGGTTCCAGAATAATCAAATTCACAAGCCTGGCCGATCACTATGGGTCCAGAGCCTATAATTAAAATAGATTTTAGATCTTTACTTTTTGGCATTTATTGATGTAATTGATTAAATTAAATTTAGTATCAAAATTAGTTAACGTTTGGATATAAAAAAAGGCATTGCTATTAGCAATACCTTTTAAATGTTAACAATTGTTAATCATTATTTTTTGTGACGAAGTTCAGTAGAAACACTAATTTTCTTTCTCCCTTTTGCACGTCTTCTAGCTAGAACTTTTCTTCCATTGGCTGATGCCATTCTTTCTCTAAAACCATGTTTATTTTTTCTTTTTCTTTTTGATGGTTGAAATGTTCTTTTCATTTTGGTATATTTTTAAAACTCTGTAATTGTTGTTGTCTGTGTGAAACAGTTTTTTTATCAAAAAAAACGCTGGGCAAATATACAAAGACTTTTCGCTTTGACAAATCAAATTTTAAAATAATTTTGATTTGTTTTTACTACATTTGTAATCGTTAAATAAAAACATTAATATGTTCAACAAAAATATAAAATTAGTTCTAGCTGCTGTAATAATGGCATACGCTGTTTATCAAATCACTGAGACCTTTGTAGGCAATGGTGTGATGCTCATATTTTTAGCTCTCATTTTTATATTCCTTTATTTTAAAAATGAAATTATTTTATTGGCATTTCTCAAACTACGGAAGCAAGATTTTTCCGCAACAGATCGCATATTAAATAGAATAAAAAAACCAAAGTCAGCACTAACTCAAAAACAGCATGGTTATTATAATTTTCTTAAGGGAATTATGGTTTCTCAAACTAATATGAATGCTGCAGAAAAATTCTTTAAGGATGCTGTCAGCCTTGGACTTTCTATGGATCATGACTTAGCGATGGCTAAACTAAACCTAGCAGGAATTGCATTTACAAAACGTAGAAAGCAAGAAGCTCAAAAACTACTGAAAGAAGCTCAAAAACTAGACAAAAGAGATATGTTATCTGAACAAATTAAAATGATGAAACAGCAAATGAAAAAAGCGACAATGCCCAATCAGCATTTTGGTGGTGGACAACAGCGCGGAGGCAAAAGAAGATAATAAACTTAATTATAATATCCTTTTTTAGGGATCTCCAAATAATACACTTTATTTGACTTGTTATTTAAAAAACCCTCTCTTAACCACGGATTGTGAATTTTAAGTTGTTTATAGTTTAAATCAAATTTTAAAGCAAACTTTACAAAATCAGTTACCGCTGTGTCTACCTCAACCTTGTAAGTTGGAATAGTTGAATATAAATGTTTTTGTGAGAAATTAAATCCATATTTTTTTGGGTTAGTAATAATTTCTTTCAAAGCTACAATTCTAAACATATATCTTCCAGTTTCTTGCCCTAACAGTAAATCATAGTAGCTTGTTACCTTCTGTCGCTCTAATTTGCTAGAAATACCAGCTACTCCTGCATTATAAGAAGCTGCTGCCAAAGTCCAATTGCCAAATTTAGCTTTTGACTTTAATAAGTATTTACATGCTACAACTGTCGCTAGCTCTAAATTATTACGCTCATCAACGTTTGAATTAATTTCTAATCCATATTCTTTACCTGTTGGTTTCATTATTTGCCAAAAGCCTTTAGCTCCTGCTGGAGAGGTTACATTTTGAAGACCACTTTCTATAAGCGCTAAATATTTAAAATCATCTGGAATACCATAAGACTCTAAAATAGGTTCAATAATTGGAAAATAACGCTGAGCTCTTTTAAATAATAGTAAGCCGTTAGATTGCCAATAGGTATTAACCAATAGTTCACGATCAATTCGTTCACGAATATCTGGAATATGAATTGGCATAGATTCTCCAGAGAAATCTAGCATATCAGGTATATCAATAGCGTAAATATTGTAACCGTTCTCGGGACTGTATTCATTAATTATAGTTGGTTTACTCGAAAAAGCGAAAAATATAAATGTTGATACAAGTAGAACAAAAAGAGAAATGAAAATATTTTTAATCGGATTCATAAAAAGTAGTTTTTAATAGATTGATAAAAAGATGACTTAATATTAGCAATTAATTAAATCAGGTAAATTTTGATTAAGCCACTTATATTTGTTTAAAATCATAACATGGGTACCTCCTTTAACTACAATACAATCTTTTATGTTATTTATAGGAAAAATTGTATCTAAATCTCCATGGATATGAATTAAATTTGGATCATGTGCTGTTTGCCCCCACAATACTACTTGCTCAATTGCCCAATCTAAATAGCGTTTGTCTGTTATTGATAAATAAAGTTTATACAAATCTAGTCGCTTTGTTATTGTTTTATTGAATACAAATTTAGATAATAAATCAATGTTTTGAGCAAACAAGCTTGTCGGCACTAGTTTATAGGCTTTTGTTTTACCCGCTAATTGAAGATGCATCGGTAATTCATCTCGGTTTTTAACACTTGATATAATTATGATTTTCTTAAACCGACGAACTAAACTCATCTCTTGTGCAATGATACCTCCGAAAGAGACCCCAATCAAAACAGCATTCTCGTGCTTAATTTCTTTACAAAAACGCAAAGCATAATCAACTATAGACTCGTTATAGTATGGGATCATCCACTCTAAATAGTACATATCAAAAATATCTGTATCAAGTTTTATATTTTTAAATATACTTTGATTGGCAGCTAATCCTGGTAAAAAATAAACTGGGATTTTAGTTTTTTGTTGAGACACTATGATATTAAACTAATTGGTTAGATATATTTTTTGTAAATTTGCCAAAGATAGCAATCATAACCTCACCTAAATCCTATCACATGTTTGACGCAACTAATCTAATAGATAATACTTTTTTACGCCAATACGAGCTCAAAATTGGTGCAGAGCTTGCTACTCTTGAATACTCCCAACAAGAAAGAAAAATTTTCTTAACAAAACTAAATATTCCTGAAGTTTTAATGTCTGATTCTTTTTTAGAAGGCTTCATTAAAGTAGTGCTAGAAAATATCATTGAGAAAGAAATAAGTGTGGTCCCTACTAGCCCACCAGTTGCAAAGTTTATCAGAAGAAACCGTCGCTACAGAAAAATGCTTCCTGTTGGGATTCGAATCTAAATTCGGTTGCCAAACTTAATTCTTACTAATCCATCTGAATCAATTTCATTCAGAACAACTAGATGTAAGGTATTTACTAAACTTGGATCCCAAGTTGTCTTTACCTTGACGTAATTTTCCGTAAATCCGTGTATGTATCCTAACTTATTTTCTCCTTCAAAAAGAACAGTATGTTGAGTATTAATTTGAGATTCATAAAAAGCGCGACGCTTTTTTGCCGAAAGTCCTCTTAACATTTTACTTCTTTTAGAGCGAAGGGATTTAGAAACTTTATTTGGAAGTGTCGAAGCATGTGTATTTGGACGTTCAGAATATGAAAACACATGCAAATAAGAAATATCTAAATCGTTTAAAAAATTATACGTTTCTAAAAACATTTCGTTGGTTTCGCCAGGAAATCCTACAATTACGTCTACTCCGATACAGGCATCAGGTAAGACTTTTTTAATATGTTCTACTCTGTCAACGTACAAGTCTTTCATGTAACGCCTACGCATCGCTTTAAGTATCGCATTGCTCCCACTTTGTAGAGGAATATGAAAATGAGGAACAAAAGAATTACTGTTGGCCACAAAATCAATGGTTTCATTCTTTAATAAATTTGGCTCAATTGAAGAAATTCGTAATCTTTGAATACCGGTGACTAAATCTAAAGCCTTGACTAACTCAAAAAAAGTGTGTTCATGTTTTTTATTGCCGTGTTCCCCCTTGCCGTAATCTCCAATATTAACACCTGTTAATACAATTTCCTTAATTCCTTGATCAGCGATTTGTTTAGCATTGTCTAATACATTATGAAGCGTATCTGATCTAGAGATACCTCGAGCCAAAGGAATCGTACAATAAGTACATTTATAATCACATCCATCTTGGACTTTCAAAAAAGCACGTGTTCGATCTCCAACTGAATAACTACTGACATAAAAGTCAGCCTCAGCTATTTCACAAGAATGAATTGAAGCAGTATCATTTTTAGTAAGTTGGTTTAAGTAATCTGTAATTTTAAACTTTTCTGTAGCTCCTAAAACTAAATCAACCCCATTAACAGCAGCCAACTCTTTTGGTTGTAACTGTGCATAGCACCCAACTGCCACTATAAAGGCGGATTCATTAGAACGTTGCGCTTGCTTTACAATCGTTTTAAATCGTTTGTCAGCATTCTCAGTAACCGAACAAGTATTAATCACATAAATATCAGCAAAATCAGAGAACTCTACACGATCAAAACCTTCATCCTGAAAGTTTCGAGCGATTGTTGCAGTTTCTGAAAAATTTAGTTTACACCCTAAAGTATAAAAAGCGACTTTTTTTCTATCAATCATTCTTGTACTTTTGCCAAGTAGACAAACTTACAACTAACATCTAAAATGACAAAGCAAGCATCTAAATACTTCCGAACCTTCTTGTTGAGTCTTGTTGTTTATTGCAATTTTATTATAAGCTGTAGTACAACTAAAGATGACACTAAGTCTGATCAAGTTTTTAGATATAATGAGCATAAAAATATCAGTTCTCTAGATCCTGCTTTCGCCAAGGATAATTCGGATATATGGGCAACGAACCAATTGTTTAATGGCTTAGTTCAAATGGACTCAACCTTAAGTATCAATCCTGCTATTGCAAGTTCCTGGATTATTTCTGAAGATGGTAAGACCTATACATTTAATTTAAGAGAAGATGTTTACTTTCATCCACATAAATTATTTGGAAAAAGCAATACTAGAACTGTGAACGCTAATGATTTTGTCTATAGTTTTAACCGTTTGAAATCACCTCAATTAGCATCTCCAGGAAGTTGGGTACTAAAAAATGTGCAATCTTACAAAGCAGTAGATAAAAGCCAATTTCAAATTAAATTAAAAGAACCATTTCCTGCATTTCTGGGCATATTAACTATGAAGTACTGTAGCGTGGTTCCGAAAGAAATCACATCTCATTACGGAGCTGAATTTAGATCAAATCCAATTGGAACTGGGCCCTATAAATTTAAACGTTGGGAGGAAAACATAAAATTGATATTTAGGAAAAATAATCGCTATTTTGAATTAAACTCAAAAGGAGAACGACTTCCTTATTTAGAAGCTATTTCGATTACATTTTTAGCAGATAAACAAAGTGAGTTTCTTCAATTTGTACAAGGAAATATCGATTTTATTTCAGGTTTAGATGCCTCATATAAAGATGAAATTCTTAGTTCAGATGGAGAGCTAAATTTCAACTATATCTCAACTGTTAAAATGCTACGGACTCCTTATTTAAATACAGAATATTTAGGTTTTTACATGGATTCTAATAAAACTGAATATCAAAATCAATTAATACGTCAAGCTTTGAACTATGGCTTTGATCGAGAAAAAATGATAACTTATTTAAGGAATGGAATTGGAATTCCTGGCAACGGGGGTTTTATTCCAAAAGGTCTCCCAGGATTCCAGGATAGCATTGGGTACACTTACCAGCCTAAAAAAGCGAAACATCTATTAGATCTTTACAAAATGAAAACTGGAAATGAAGTGCCTGAAATAACATTAAGTACAACAGCTAATTATTTAAGTTTTTGTGAATTTATCCAGCGAGAACTACAAACAATTGGATTGAAAATAAGAATTGAAGTCATACCGCCGTCTTCACTGAAGTCTGCAAAATCAAATGGAAAATTAGATTTGTTCAGAGCAAGTTGGGTTGCTGATTATCCAGATGCACAAAACTACTTGTCATTATTTTATAGTAAGAACTTCGCTCCAAACGGACCCAACTATACTCATTTTAAAAATTTACAATTTGATTCTTGGTATCAACAAACACTGAAAGAAACAAATAACGTAAATCGGATAAAACTTTATAAAAAGATGGATGCATTAGTTCTCGAAAAAGCACCTGTAGTGGTTTTGTTTTATGATGAAGTCATACGTTTTACGTTAAAAAACGTTAAAGGCCTTGGTATTAATCCTGTAAACCTGTTAGAAGTGAAAAACATTCGAAAAAACTAATCCTTTCGATACGCAGATGTTTGCTCAAATACCTGTTCTAGAATAGCTTTGTCCTGAGTGGAAAAATCCAAACCTCGACGACTCATCACCACACTTGCAACTTCAAAAGCTTTTGATGTTAAATAAGTAGAAAAGCCACTAGCTCCACCCCAACTAAAACTTGGAATAAAATTGCGAGGAAAACCGCTACCAAATATATTTGCACTAACTCCTATTATGGTTCCAGTATTAAACATCGTATTGATTCCGCACTTGCTATGATCTCCCATCATAAGTCCACAGAACTGCAAACCAGTCTTTGCAAAGTTTTCAGTCTCATAACTCCATAAACGAACTTCTGCATAGTTATTTTTAAGGTTTGAATTGTTAGTATCGGCCCCTAAATTACACCACTCCCCGACGATAGAGTTACCTAGATAACCGTCGTGGCCCTTATTAGAATTGCCGAAAAATACAGAATTATTAACTTCACCACCAATTTTAGAATAGGGTCCTATAGTAGTAGGCCCATAAATCTTAGCACCCATTTTAAGAACAGAACCTTCGCATAGTGCAAAAGGGCCTCTAACTAAACTGCCTTCCATGATCTCAGAGTTTTTTCCGATGTAAATTGGACCACTGGTCGCATTTAGCACACACAATGGTAACTGAGCACCTTCTTCTATAAATATCTGTTCTGTATTAAATGCTTCAGTTCTTTCTGGAATTACTGCAGAAGTTCTGCCAGCCGTAATTAGCTCAAAATCAGCAGCAATTGCAGCTCCATTTTTAGAGAAAATATCCCAAGATTTTTCTACTTTTATTGGAGAACCTTTACAAAGAAAAGTCTCAAACAAATCAAAATCTACGTCTTGGTCTTCTAAGGCATAAAAAGCAACAATCGTATCGCCATCATAAATAGCTTGATTTTTAGATAAATTTTTAATCTGTTTTAACAAAGTATCTGAAGGTAAATAGGAAGAATTAATCATGATATTATCTTCCATTTCTACCATGGGATACTTTTCAGAAAGGTAATCTTCTGTAATGGTGGTGGTAGTTGCCCCTAAAGATAACTCCCATTTTTCTCGGATAGTTAAAATTCCTATACGAATGTCCGCTACGGGACGTGTGTATGTAAATGGCAATAATGCCTCTCTATTTGGACCGTCAAAAAGTATATAATTCATACCAAATGTTTGTGTAAAAATAACAAAAGCCTTCCAATATTTAGGAGGCTTTTAAAATATAATTTGAGAGAAATAATTTTATTTCTTGAATTTCGCGTATTTAGTCTTAAACTTATCGATACGCCCAGCTGTATCAACTAATTTAGATTTACCAGTGTAATATGGGTGGGACGTTCTGGAGATTTCCATTTTAATTAATGGATAATCAACACCATCTACTTCTAAAGTTTCACTTGTGTCTGCAGTAGATTTTGTTAAAAACACATCATCATTAGACATATCTTTGAAAGCTACTATTCTATAATTATCTGGGTGTGTATTTTTTTTCATCGCTTGACTGTTTGAAACATTTTTTTCGAATTGCAAATTTATATATTTTTTACAAATCTACAACGGTTTATTAATATTATTTTTTTTCTTATTAATGTAACATATTTTAAAAAAGAATGTCTAATATTATATTGTATTATAAAATTTACTGAAGTATGGAACAAACTACTAAAACAACTGCTATTAATTATGGGATTTACTTGGGGGGAATTATCTCACTAATTACCATAATTGTATACGGAGTTGATCTCGACTTATTTATTAACCCGTGGCTCGGAATTGTTCTATTTATTTTAGTAATTGCATTTGGAGCTATATCAGCAATAAATTCCAGAAAATTATTAGGGGGATTTATTAGCTTTAAGCAAACGTTTTCATCCTATTTTATTACTATATCCGTTGGTACAATGATATCTTCAATTGTTGGGATAGCTATTTTTACTTTTATAGACTCAGAAGCCGCAGTCTATCTAAATGAACAAGTTTTAATATTAACAAAAGAAACGATGGAGCGGATTGGACTGCCTCAAGAGGATGTTGCTGCAGCAATTGAGGAGGCTAGCAAAAATGACAACTTTTCATTAGGAGCTCAAATACAGGCTTTTGTATTTAGACTTGTCTTTTATGCTGTTATTGGGCTAATTGTAGGGTTAATCATTAAGAAAACCGACTCTAAAGACGCTTAATTTCTTTATTTTTGACTTTATAAAGCAACTAGAATGGATATATCAGTCGTTATACCACTACTTAACGAACAAGATTCTATAGAAGAATTACATGATTGGATTGTGTCTGTGATGCAATCAAATCAATTGTCTTATGAGATTCTTTTTATTGACGATGGGAGTACGGACTATTCTTGGGAAGTTATTCAAAAAATTTGCGATAAAAACAATATTGTCAGGGGATTTAAATTTTCTAAAAACTTTGGAAAATCTCAAGCATTACATGCAGGTTTTTCTCGAACTAACGGGGATGTTATCATTACAATGGATGCCGACTTACAGGACAGTCCAGACGAAATTCTCGAACTCTATAACATGATTAAAGATCACGGATATGACATAGTCTCAGGGTGGAAGAAAAAAAGATATGATTCATTTTTTGGCAAAAATCTTCCATCAAAACTATTTAATTGGGCTGCAAGAAAAATATCTGGACTAAATCTTAATGACTTTAACTGTGGCTTAAAAGCTTACCGAAGCGAAGTGGTGAAAACTATTGATGTTTATGGGGAAATGCACAGGTACATTCCTGTACTAGCTGTAAATGCAGGCTTTACAAATATTGTAGAAAAAGTAGTCATTCATCAAGCAAGAAAATATGGAAAAACAAAATTTGGTATGGAGCGATTTGTAAATGGATTTTTAGATTTAATCACTATTTGGTTTATTTCTAAGTTTGGGCGACGTCCTATGCACTTTTTTGGGTTTTTAGGAGTCATAATGTTTATTATTGGATTAGGATTTGCTTTCTATCTAGGAATCGACAAGTTATTTATTAAACCTAGTGGCCGACTTATTGCAGAAAGAACAGAATTTTTTATAGCCCTTACAACCATGGTAATCGGATCTCAGTTTTTTGTAGCTGGTTTTTTAGGGGAAATCATTCTTAAAAACCAAAAAAACAGGCAAGATTACCATATTTCAAAAGAGACGAACTAACAATAATTACTAATATATTAAACTATTAACGAGTTAAACATTTTATGTATAACTCAATTAAATTTATTTGATGCTTAGAACAGAATTAGAAATCACAAACACTATTAACAGTTGGTTATCTTCATTTTTTGACCAAGAAACTAAAATTAGAATAAAAGACTTAAAAGTTAATAATCCAAATGAACTTCAGGACAGTTTTTACAAAAACTTAGATTTTGGAACTGGTGGTATGCGAGGAGTAATGGGAGTTGGAACCAACAGAATCAATAAATATACCTTAGGAAAAAATACACAAGGTCTGAGTGAATACTTACATAAAATGTATCCCAATCAAGCTATAAAAACAGTTATCGCTTTTGATTGCAGACACAACAGTAAAGAATTTGCACAAATTGTAGCTGATGTATTTTCAGCAAATAATATTGAAGTTTTTTTATTTGAAGACTTACGAGCCACTCCTGAACTGTCATTTGCCTTGAAGCATTTAGGATGTCAATGTGGAATTGTCTTAACAGCCTCCCACAATCCTCCTGAATACAACGGTTATAAAGTGTACTGGGAAGATGGTGGACAACTTGTACCTCCCTATGACGGAGAAATTATTGATGTTATTAACGCACTAGAGTATAGCGATATTAATTTTTCTGCCAATAAAAATCTAATTCACTCAATTGGCAAAGAGGTAGATGATGTATTTATTAACGCTTCTGTAAAAAGGGGAAGCTTAGAAGTTAATACACCCAAAAGCAGAGCGAATCTTTCAGTTGTATTCACAGCCCTTCACGGAACATCAATTACAGTAATTCCTGAAACTCTCAAGCGGGCAGGATACACAAATGTTAATTTGGTAGAAGCACAATCAAAACCTGACGGAGATTTTCCTACAGTAAAATCTCCAAATCCAGAAGAACCAGAGGCATTAAAAATGGCTTTGGACCTTGCAAATGAAATACAGGCGGACATAGTCATTGGAACTGATCCTGACTGTGATCGTTTGGGAATAGCAGTTCGAAATTTTGATGATAAAATGGTATTGCTTAATGGCAATCAAACAATGATTATGATGACCAAATTTCTTTTGGATTTATGGAAACAAAGAGGGGATATTAACGGAAATCAATTTGTGGGCTCAACAATTGTTTCGACGCCTATGCTCTCAAAGCTTACAAAAGCTTACGGAGTAGAATGTAAAATAGGATTGACAGGATTCAAATGGATTGCTAAAATGATTAAAGACTTCCCTACACTCGATTTTATTGGGGGTGGCGAAGAAAGTTTTGGTTTTATGGTTGGGGATTTTGTTCGTGACAAAGATGCTGTAACTGCCACACTATTGGCGTGTGAAATTGCTGCTTATACGAAATCAAATGATAGTTCATTTTTTAAAGAACTAGTCGATACTTATGTAGAGCACGACTTTTATAATGAACGTTTGGTTTCTTTATCAAAAAAAGGGATTGAAGGGAGTCAAGAAATTACAAACATTATGGAAGCTGCTCGAAACAACCCTGTATCATCAATTCAAGGGTCTAAAGTGGTTACTGTACATGATTATAAATTATCATTGTGCAAGAACCTAAAATCGGGAATAACTGAAAATATTTCAATTCCAAAATCAGATGTATTAATTTATACGACCGAAGATGGTAGTAGAGTAGCCTTACGTCCCAGCGGAACAGAACCCAAAATAAAGTTTTACCTTAGCGTAAATTGCCCACTTAACTGTGCAGATGATTTTTCAGAGACCGAAAAAATACTAAATACTAAAATAGACGACATAATTACAGAAATGAAATTGAGTTAATGAATTATTTAAAACAAATTTTTCGCTATGCGGTTCCTTATAAAACCTATGCTATACTAAATATTGTTAGCAACATTTTTTATGCGCTATTTGCTACGCTTTCCATGTTGTCATTATTTCCGATGCTTAAAGTTCTTTTTGGTGATTCTAAGCCGGTCTATATAAAACCTAAATGGGAAGGACTGGGTGAAATCACAACTTATGGTGAAAGTTACTTGAATTATTTTGTGACACTTAAAAAATCGGAAGGCAGCGACGATGTGCTAATTTTTATGGTCGGATTTGTTATTGTTTCTTTTTTACTTAAAAATGTATTCAATTACCTAGCTATGTTTTTCATAACTTTTTTAAGAAATGGGGTTTTAAAAGATTTAAGAAATGACGTATACAAAAAAATAACAAGCCTTCCGTTGGCGTTTTACTCTGAAAAAAGAAAAGGAGATACCATGTCTAGAATATCAACCGACGTTTTAGAAATTCAGCATTCTTTTTTATCTATTTTAGAATTGATTATTAGAGAGCCTCTCACGATTGTGTTTACAATTGCATCTATGTTTATGATTAGTGTCAAATTGTCCTTATTTGTATTGATTTTCATTCCTGTGTCTGGATTTGTGATTTCTTTAATTGGAAAATCATTAAAACGCAACTCTAACAAAGTCCAAAAAGAACAAGGTCATTTTTTATCTATTGTAGATGAAACGCTTTCTGGGCTTAAAGTTATTAAAGGGTTTAACGGCGAAAAAAATTTTAGTACCAAATTTGAGGCCTCAACTAAAAGATTTTATAATTACTCAAATAAGTTATTAAACAAACAAAACTTAGCAGGCCCTACAAGTGAATTTTTAGGTATTTCTGTTATTGCAGCATTATTATGGTATGGAGGACAAATGGTCTTGAACGAAAAAACACTGGACCCTAGCCTATTTCTAGTTTATATGGGCTTAGCCTATCAAATTCTTACACCAGCAAAGGCCATCAGCAAAGCTAGTTACAGCATCAAACGTGGAAATGCCGCTGCAGAACGCGTCATGGATATACTTAATACAGACTCTACTTTAGAAGACGTTTCAAATGCGACTAAGAAAACAAGTTTTGATGAAGCTATTGAATTAAATGAAATTCACTTTAAATATGAAGAAAAATACGTTCTAAAAAACTTTTCTATTTCTGTACCAAAAGGAAAAACAGTCGCACTTGTTGGTCAATCTGGAAGTGGTAAATCAACTATCGCCAATTTAGTAACCCGGTTTTATGACGTAAATGACGGACATATTAAAATTGACGGAACGAATATTAAAACCATTACTAAGCATTCATTAAGAAACTTAATAGGACTAGTCACACAAGATTCTATTTTATTTAATGATTCCATCAAAAGCAATATAATGTTAGGCAAAGATAATGCAAGCGATACTCAAGTTATTAAAGCCTTGAAAATTGCCAATGCATGGGAGTTTGTAAAAGACTTACCTAATGGGATTAATACTAATATTGGGGATTCAGGAAACAAATTATCAGGTGGACAAAAACAACGAATAAGCATTGCTAGAGCGGTGCTAAAAAACCCGCCTATCATGATTCTTGACGAGGCAACCTCAGCTCTCGATACAGAAAGTGAACGCTTGGTACAAATCGCTCTAGAAAATATGATGAAAAATAGAACATCTATTATCATAGCTCACAGACTATCTACAATACAAAATGCAGACGAGATTATTGTAATGCAAAAAGGTGAAATCGTAGAAAAAGGAAAACACCTAGAGCTATTAGATAAAAAAGGAGTCTACAGTAACCTTGTTGCTATGCAATCATTTCAATAAAATACTGGGGTTTAAACTAAAAGTACTTTATGGAGTCCTATTTATAAAATTAACTAATTGCAAAACGAAGCCAAGCTTTTAGCACAACTCAAATTAGATGACTCAAAAGAGTTAGCCTATAAAACGCTAATAAAGCGTTATAAAGAAAATCTGTATTGGCACATACGTAAAATTGTAATTTATCACGACGACGCAGATGATGTTTTGCAAAACACATTTATAAAAATATTTAAAAATATAGATAAATTCAATGGAGATAGTAAGCTATATACCTGGATGTATCGAATAGCTACCAATGAGTCAATTACTTTTCTAAACTCTAAAGCAAAACGTAATAAAGTTTCTAATGAGACCCTAAATGAAAGCGCAATACAAAACTTAGTTGCTGATGTTTATTTTGAAGGGGATGAAATCCAACTTAAATTACAGAAAGCAATAGCGCAGTTACCAAGGATACAACAACTTGTATTTAATATGCGGTACTTTGATAATATCAAGTACAAAGATATGTCTGCGATACTAGAAACAAGCGAAGGATCATTAAAAGCTTCTTACCACATCGCTATGAAAAAAATAAAAACATATTTACTAGCTGATTAAACTTATTATAATTAAAAAAGTCCAAATTACATGATTCTTAATAAAGCCAATAAAAATTCTCCGTTTAAAGTACCTAAAGATTACTTTAAGAATTTTGATACAGATTTTTTTATAGAACAAGAATTGAAAAATAAAGTAGAAAAAACAGGTTTTAAAACTCCTGATGGTTACTTAAATGATTTTAACGTATCAATTCCAAAAATATCCAAAGTCAATAATTCACAAAAAATAAATAACAAATATTCAATTTATATTTCTGGAATTGCTGCTGCATTGGTTTTATTATTCATGTTTTCCTTGCCGAAAAAAGACAATAAAGAAGTTAGCTTAGAAAGCTTAGAAAGCT